>JAEEGJ010017417.1_pt1 | contig 16258 bp, 11 predicted proteins | sample 8958761 | NCBI WGS metagenome assembly JAEEGJ01 (sample SAMN16246546, study PRJNA631951) | gut metagenome | biome: gut microbiome; feature: rumen; material: RS-attached | host: Bos | place: Iran: Karaj | collected 2018-10
CGGAGAAAGGGGTCATAGCCTTCGCGCGTGAACTGTCTAACCGACTATTGGCCGAGAGGGCAGAACAACATGTTTCTAATAGTAATGATGACGATAAGACTCTCTTATCAAAACAGCAGGTTATGGAAATTCTCTCTGTGAGTTCTACCACTCTATGGCTGTGGGAACAGAAGCAATATCTTATCCCTGTCAAAATTGGCAGAAAGATATTCTATCGTGCCATGGACATTCAAAAACTTCGTGGTGGAATTCCCTATGAACAAACCGAAAACAGTATATAATTGTATAATAGAAAAATAGATTTATATGAGTAAGATCATTCTTTTCTCAAACATCAAGGGCGGCGTAGGCAAGACCACGCTATGCGCCCAATTTGCGGAGTACCTTTCTATGAAGGGAGTCCATGTTGTAGCAGTTGATGCCGACCTACAGGCATCTTTGTCAAGACATCGTAATCGTGAGTTGGAGGCAGACCCAGAGCAGACTGTGCCCTGGGCCATTGCCCCCCTCAATACTCTCGATAGTACAAGAGTAAAAGAGGCCATGAATGAATATAAAGAGCGTGACGGCATTGTATTGATCGACTGTCCGGGCAATCTCAACGATAATAACCTGGCCATTATCTATGCTGTGGCAGATCTCGTCGTTATCCCGATGGCCTACGATGTAGATACCATCGATGCAACGGGAATCTTCGTAGCCGTCATCAAGCAACAGTCAAAAGCCAGACTCGTTTTCGTACCAAACCGTATCAATGTGACTGAAGGCAAAGCCCGTGAGCGTGAGATGAGGGATGAAACCATCTCTGTTCTTGGCCAAGTTGGAACGGTCACACCAAGAATCAAGCAAAGTGTGGTAATCAAGCGATACTCCACACTCTACCCTCTCGACAAATACCAGTATGCTGCTGTTGAATACGCTTTTGACAGAATCATTGAAATCATCAATCAACTATAAGACATGGAACAGAAAAAGATAATAAATCCGTTGCTCTCAAAGAACGACAACGGAGTCTCGCTCGCGGAGACAGTCACACAGTTAACAGGTGCAAACGCTGAATCCAAAGATAAGGCAGCTTCTTTCCGCAAGGAAAAATCCGATTGGCACGCCATTGGCTGGAAGAAGTTCACCGAAGGACTGGAGGACTACACCGGTGTAAAAGGACAAGGTGCTGCCGTCTGGCTACCCACAGAGGTCAAGAAACAGATAGAGCAACTCCGGGCCAACTCGGAGCGGAACATTCCTATCCGTGCTCTTGCAGCGGCTATGATAGTAGCCTTTATGGAGGAACACAAAAAGGAACTAAGCAGCCTTTGATCCTTATACCATTATATAATATAAAGTAACGCTTATATAATACAAAAGTGATTTTCTATTATGATCGATAAGATATACATAGACAAGGTTCTTGACGAGGTTGACCTGGCAGAAGTGGTATCTGACTATGGCGTTAAGCTTCAACTCAGAGGCCATACCGCCAAAGGATGCTGCCCTTTCCATCAGGAGGACACACCCTCGTTCCACGTTGACACAGCCAAGAACCTATACCACTGCTTTGGATGTGGCAAGGGTGGCAACGTCATCACCTTTGTGATGGAACAAGATGGCCTCACCTTTCCCCTTGCCGTCAAGAAACTGCTAAAGGAGAAATTGCATTTTGACTTGTCTGACTCAGATCTCAAGTCCACACCCGAAGAGGAAGAGCGATACAAGAAACTGGAGTCCATGCGCATCATCAACGAAAGGCTTCGCGCATACTTCTGCCAAGAGATAGAGAAGGACGAGCCAGATGCCAAGTTGGCAAAGGGATATATGCTCAGCAGATGGAATGAGGACTATTGCAAGGAGCAGCATATCGGCTATGCACCCAATAACTGGACATCCGTCATCGAATTTGCAAAGAAAGAAGGTCTTAGTCTGGAACTGATGCAGGAAATGGGCATTCTGAAACTGAGTGAGAAGACACACTCCCTTTATTGCGTCTATCGAAACCGCATTATGATTCCCATCTGTGACAGGTATTCCAATATCGAGGGATTCACGGCAAGAGCGATAGACGACAAATCGGATTGCAAGTATCTCAATTCTGCCGACAGCGATTTGTATTGCAAGTCCCGATCCATATTTGGCATCAATACAGCTATCAAGAAAGCACGAGGAGACAGAAAACTGTACTTGGTAGAGGGTGCTCCTGATGTGATGAAAATGCAGTCGGTTGGTATCTTCAATGCTATAGCCTCCCTTGGTGGATCTTGGACTGAAAGCCAGTTCCAGAAACTTAAGGACTATCATCTTCAGGATTGTACTCTCTGTTTCATTCCAGATTCCGATATACCCAAACAGGAAGAAAAAATAGGTGCAGGCTTTCAGAATGTACTCCGTAATGGAGCACTGGCCATACAACAAGGCTTCACTGTCAGCGTTATGGAGATTCCTAATGACCTCACTATTGATGAGCCGAAGAAGACAGACCCTGATGAGTTCTTTCATGACAAGTCCGACCTCTATAAACTGGAGGAGAGGGAATATATACTATGGGCATTTGAAAAGAGACTTGACAAGAATGGCACAACGGAAGCAAAACAGAAGATCATTGAGGAAACCAGCGACTTGCTGATACTTATCAAGAACGAAGAGATTCAGGAACGCTATCTGACTCAACTTGCCAAGATGGATAGCAGCAAGGCGCTTTGGAGACAGGCTATCAACTCTGCAAAGATGAGACGTCAGAAGCGACAGTCGGAGAAAAACAAAGAAGGAGGCATCGATATGCTGCGGGAATTCGGCTTTGTCGTTAAGCACGGTTGCTACTACGGATATAAGAAGGACGGCGATGAAGTACAATGGTCAAACTTCACATTGAAGCCGCTGTTTCATATCAAAGACGACATCCGACCTGTTCGATTATTTGAGATTGTAAACGATGTGCCAGACAACAATAGGGAAATAATAGAGTTGGATATGGACGCTATGACTTCGGCAAGAGCATTTCGCAAAAAGCTGTTGGGTATCGGCAACTACACTTGGCTGGCAGGTGAGGATGCTCTGATACAACTACAACGATACCTCGCCAGAGTAACTGAGACTGCAGTGGAAGTAAAACAACTTGGCTGGCAATCGCAGGGTTTCTTCTGCTTCTGCAATGGTGCGCTGGAAGAGGGCATTTGGAAACCGGTGGACGAACTTGGAATAGTCCGCCTTGCTTCTGGCAATTATTACCTTCCCGCCATGTCTCAGCTCTATAAGAATTCAACAGTACTATATACCAATGAGAAGAAGTATTGTCATCTTACCACCTCCAAGATCTCACTGCACGACTATTTTGCCAGGATTATCGGTGTATTCGGAGATAATGCAAAAGTTGGGATAGGCTTTTACATCGCTACGCTCTTTCGTGATATAGTCATGGGCAAGTCGGCTTGTCTACCTCTATTGAATATCTTTGGTCCAAAAGGTTCTGGTAAGACTGAACTGGCAGAGACGTTGATGTCGTTCTTCATGACTGGCAACGAGCCGCTGAATATTGAGACTGCAACAGTTCCGGCCTTGGCTGATGCTGTAGCCAGCGTGAGTAACATGCTTGTCCATGTCGATGAATACAAAAATGGTATCGACATAAAGAAGGTGGAGTTGATGAAGGATGTTTGGGCAGGAATCGGACGCTATAGGATGAACATGGACAAGGACAAGAAGCGCGAACAGTCACACGTTGATTCCTGCATAATACTGACAGGACAGGAAATTCCTACGGCAGACATCGCCCTGTTCTCCCGTCTTATATTCCTGACCTATGAAAAACAGCATCACACACTGGAAGAACGCGATAAGTTCTCCGAGTTGATGCAATACCGGCAGATGGGTGCCACTCATATTACATTGGAAATTCTTAAATTACGCCCTACGTTCATTGCCGACTTCGACAAAGCGTGGCAGAAGGCCAGGATCGACTTACATTCCCGTACTGCTGCATACAAAATCAATGATCGAATCGAAAAGAACTGGCTCTTTTCACTTTCGGCATTCCTGACAATTGAGACAGAGATCGATTGCCCATTCTGTTACGAAGAACTTCTGGACATCTGTGTCAAGGGAGCCATCCGCCAGAATGAGCTGATTTCAAGAACAGATGAAGTGGCAGGCTTTTGGGACATCATCAGCAGTGCCCAGCAGAAAGGAAGTTTTGTCTACGGTCAGGACTATGTTATCAAACCAAAGAAGACCATTAAGACCTACGAGACAAAAAACACTCTTGACTTCGGTATGCCGAAGGATATTCTTATGATACGCAAGAACAGTATGCTTACCACCTATCGGCAATTAGGTCGTCAGGTTGATGAGCGCATGTTGCCTTCTGAGTCAATGCTTCACTACCTCCAAAACTCGCCTGAATATTTGGGCATTTCGTTCTCACCAGAGCGTTTCAAGCAGTTCAATGCCAATGGTCAGCCCATTCAGGAGTATGTCGAGAAAGAGAACAAGTACAAGACCGTCTATCAGCAAGATCGCCCTCTCTGTTTTGATTATCAGATGATTCATGAAAAATTTGGTATCTGCCTCGATTCTATTGTGGGTGATCAGCCTGTAGAGAAAGAAACCAATGCAGAAGAGCAAGACCTTCCATTCTGACAGTTCGTAAAAAACAGATGTAGCAATTGTAGCAAAATGTGCATTGCTGCTTTTCAAGAAGATAGCCATCAAATGGCTAGTAGCACATATGTATCTTTATGTAGCACAAATTGAGCAAGTTTGCTTGTCTTGTAGCAGGATGTAGCAGAAACAAAGGGGATAGTATGTAGATAGAAATGAGAACTATTTTGTTAATCAATAAGTTACAGCCCTAATGCATACTGCTACAATTTGCTACTGCCTCAACAATTGAAAAAAGATTACCATCTTGTCATGATAGGTCTCTCAGTCATCATATCTAATGCAAGTGCCAATGTCTGGAGGATTGTTATTAAGGAAACTTGACTGAGCAGAGATACTATAGCATATTGTATGCTGAACGCATGTAATTATGTTAAATCAATGCTTTTTTATATCAGAAACGATGTAATATAAAAAAGTAATTTTACATCCGAAACAATATAATTTTTGATATGGAAAGGACAAAACTATCTGCAGTTGTAAATGCCCAGCGCAAGGAATACAGGCTCACTCAGGAAGACCTCGCCTTGAAGTCGGGCGTGGGGCTATGCATCGGCAAAAATCTGGAGCAAGGAAAGCCGACGCTAAAGATGGATAAGGTTAACCAACTGCTTGATTTGTTTAATTACGAACTAACGGCAATACCCAAGCAATGAGACAGGCAAAAATATATCGCAAGGACAATCTTGCAGGCATCCTGACGGAAGACGGTGGCGAATATTGCTTCTACCATTATGAAACGTATCTCGCTCATGAGGATGCTCAGCCTGTAAGTCTGACACTGCCATTACAGACGAACGCATTCGTAAGCCCAGTTCTGTTCCCATTCTTCGATGGTCTGATACCCGAAGGATGGTTGCTCGATGTGGTACTCCGCAACACCGGCATCAGCATTCTTGACCGTATGTCTCTGCTGTTGTGCTGCAAGGAGAGCATCGGCTCTGTCAGCGTTATACCAATAAATAAGGAAGGAGGCGAATGATGTGTAAGTGTCTGTATTGTTATCATCCTATAGAGGAAAGACAGAAGGATTTTCATCCCCGATGCGCCCGAAAGTTTTTCGGGACAGAAGATTTCCATCAATGGAATATCGGCATGAAAACCTTGATAGGCTGGCCGAGCAAGTTATTCGCGCCCAAACATCACTAACGGGCGTCCAGCCTAAATTATCGCTAGATCTCAATAAACATGAGGGCTGTAGCCGACTGACCATCGTGGGACTTTGGGGAGACTACATCTTCAAGCCCCAGACGGAAAGTTATCCTCAGTTGCCCGAAAATGAAGACCTTACTATGCACCTTGCTGAAGCAGCAAAGATAAGTGTCGTACCTCATAGCCTCATTCATTTGGCCGACGGAGAACTCGGTTATATAACCAAGCACATCGACCGCACCAAAAACGGTGAGAAGATAGACATGGAGGACATGTGCCAACTAACTCTGCATCCCACAGAGTATAAGTACAAAGTCTCGCATGAGCAAATAGCTAAGACCATAGGACTGTATAGTAGCACGCCCAAACTCAACTTGACGAACTATATGCAGCTCTTACTTTTTTGCTTCGTGACGGGTAACAATGATATGCATTTGAAGAACTTCTCGCTCTATCGTCCTTCTTTGAAGTATCAGTTAACACCGGCCTACGACCTCCTTAACGTTGCTATTGCCAATTCCAAGGACAAGGAGGAGTTGGCGCTACCCCTTTCCGGGAGAAAGGCTAAACTCTGCATGGACGATTTCTTGAAAGCAGCAAAGACGATGGAGTTGGAAAAGAATGTGGTATTGCGTCTTATAGCAGGTCTACAAAAGGCCCTACCAAAGTGGAAGACCATCATACGGGATTCCTTCCTCAGCGAAGACATGAAGTCAGCATATCGAGCTTATCACCTCCCGGTTGGCACGATTACAGAAATAAGATTTTTATATTTCTCCAGTCTTATAATTTGTTTTATTATTGCAATAATGAGAATGCCTATCTCTTCACAGAGACAGGCATTTCTTGTTTTTTTCATAAAAGATTTGTGCTTTTGAAAAAAAACAAACTAACCTAATAACCTAAATAATAACTAACCAAACATATAACATATCCTAAAAAGCTGTTTCGTTTCCGTGAATGTTTTTATTTGAATTATAAGTTACTGATTGTCAATACTTTCAATAATCAAAATCGGTAAACACAAAAAGTGATTCACCCGGCATTTCGAGGTCCATGCCATTAGCAAGACACAACTCTGGAACAACCGTTGCAGGTTCGAGCACACATTCATCCTTGATGTTCAGCTTGTATTCGGCATAAACAAACTGTTTGCACGGAGCCAGACAGTCGGAGCCTTGAAGGTGAACAGGCTGCGGTTTCTTTGTAGGATTGAGTACCGCTAGCATTGTTTTGCCATTGTGCTTCACCTTGAGAGCCTTCACCTGGGTGTTGCCTTTGACAGATGAAGCATATATATCGCATTCTGCAGGCATGTATCGGCAGAGGAGGCTCCACGCAAAAAACCATGGGCGAATAGTCTCACCGTCAGCACCGAAATACTCCTCACCAAGGATGTTCCAAAATCCCCACATCTTCAGTTGGTCGCCTCTGTCGCCAGCTGCATGCATGGCATCATCGAGCATCCATGCCACGGAGCCCGAATAACCTGTGTTGGCAGTCTGTATGACAGCATCAGCCATATCTGTGCCATACATATAGTCGAAAATGAACATCTGCGAGTCTTCGGTCGAAGCAAACGGACGGGCTGCGGCACGACGTAGCATCTCCTGCTGATAGAGAGAATCATGAGGTTCAACGAACTTCAGTCCGATTTCGCCCATGATAATCTTCCGGTCAGAAGGAGTGGCGTCTCTGTAAGCTTTGATGATCTGGCTGTACTCACCACTATTGACAGTACATTTTGAAGGATAGGTGTGGATGTCAAAGAGCCCGAAGTTGAGTTCTCTGTTGGCTCTTTCGAGCCATGGCACCTCTGCAGGAGTCCAGATGGCAAGGTCGGGCCCGACGAGCGTGACCTTCGACAGCATCTTGTTCTTCTTCAGACGGTTGTAGAAGCATAGGGTGATGTCGTGCCAGAGGTCGTAGTTACCCTCGGTTGTTGACCAGAAACCGTTAGGCTCGTTAATCATGTTGTAATACTTGATGCAAGTGTAGCCCTTGTCCTTGATGAGCCAGGTGACATAGTCTGCAGCCAGTTCCACCTTCTTTTTGTCATACTCAGGTATCTTGGCATTAGCCAGTCCCCATCCCCAGTCGCCGAACACCACCGTCACTCCACGACTCTGGCAATAGTCGAGAATATGCTCTATCTGGTCGAGGTTGCCCTCAGGACAGAGTTGGTAGTCGCGTATGAGACTTGCGGTATTATGAACCACACGCATGAGTTGTGGCCGCATGAAATCCAGACGACGATATATTTTCTGCCAATCCTGTTCGCTAATCTGCAGTTTCACACTGCCATAATCCAACTGATAAGGGTCCCACTGTGCACCATTACCTATATAGCCGGGATTGATCACCTCCTGACCAAAGGTCACTGTAGTGACATTCCCTTCAGGTTGCACCGCCAGAAGAGAATTGCATGAGAAGGTCAGAGATGCAACTAAACAAAACAATAATTTTTTCATAAGTATATTATATTCTATTTGTCTGAACAATCAACTGCTTTTTTACATTCATCTGAAAGAAGGTATTCAAGGAGAAGTGATACCGAAGCAGTGGCAACGCCGATGAACTTGTCGGCAGCACCGTAATAGACATAAAGCGTGTCGCCGAGAATGACATTACCCGTAGGGAAGACGCATCCTGTATACATGCCATACTTCTCGTAAGCCTCAGTAGGTTCGAGGACAGGGTTCGGAGTGCGACCGATGATTTTTGTGGGGTCGTCTTTGTCGAGAAGGAGCAGTCCCACACGATAATTGCCCATTCCGCCATCCTCAACACCATGATAGGTCATGAGCCATCCCTTTTCAGTGAGGAGCGGTGGTGCACTGGCACCGATTTTCTCCTCCCATGTGCCTTTGCGACCAGTGAGAAACAGTTGGCTTGGCTTGTTCTCCCATGAGAGGAGGTCGTCGGAACGTTTCAGCCAGATGGAAGGATATTCAACTCCATATTTCTTACCGATATATTGTTTTGGACGATGAAGCATATAGTACATGCCATTGATTTTCTCAGGGAAGAACATCACATCGCGGTCGTCAAGACGCGATTCGGTGATGCGCCCTAGTCGCTGATACTTACGGAAATCGTAGGTCATAGCAAGGCCCGTGTTTCCCATATTCTCACGCCATGCTATGGGAGCAAAATCATCGCACTCAGGTTTGAGCACCACATCGTGTGGAAATGTCCAGTAACGGCCGGGAGCCATTGGGCGATATGCATAGGTCACATAGTATACATTGCCAAACTTGACTATTCTTGGGTCTTCAACACAACCGCTGTCAGGACCATCGATAGAAGGACCGAAGACGGGAGCATCGCTGCTACGCTCAAAATGGAATCCGTCAGTACTTTCTGCCAGTCCGAAACGGATGACATGCTGTTCATCGTCGCCGGCACAGCGATAAAGCATAATGAATTTTTCTCCGTCATGAATTACGCCCGGATTACATGTAATCAAGGATTCCCAATCGTTCGCAGGATTAGACCTCATAATAGGATTACCTTCATATTTCTTTAACTTCATATCATATTCTTGTTTTTGTTCAGTAGTAATCGTTTTTTAATGGAATAAGGCTGTTGCAAAGTCACGCAATTGCTCTCTCCAGAACTGCCACTCATGGCCGTGCTCACTATGATGGAACACATAGTTGATGCCTTTCCTGTCGAGCAGTTGGCAGAACTCCTTGTGCCCTTCCCAGCGTGTGTCTTTGGTGCCACACGAAACCCAAAGCAGCGAGAGCATGGAATTCACCTTGGCAGAGTCGTCGATGCTTGCCACACCATATTTCGAGTAGTCCCAGGCAGAGTCGCTCAGCAGGCCAGAACTGAATTCACCTATCGCGGAGAACAACTCAAGGTGACGCATACCGATCACGAAAGCCTGTCCGCCACCCATTGAGAGACCTGCGATGGCACGCCACTTTCGGTCGGTCAGTACACGGTAGCGTTTTTCAACGAGTGGAATGACATCTTTGAGGAGTTCATCCTCCAATGCCTTCATACCCTCCACATTACTTCCACCAGCCCAGGAACCGTCGGTGAGTCCGTTGGTCATGACAACAATCATCGGCTGGGCCTTACCTTCAGCAATGAGATTGTCCATGATGGCATCTGCCGATGCAGAACGAACCCAACTACTTTCATCGTCACCTCCACCATGTCGGAGATACAACACCGGCAGCCTGATTTCTGGATTCTCATAATACACAGCAGGAATGTATACATATACCTTCCTTCGCTGAGAGAGTGGGGTAGAGATATAACTAATCACATCGACCTCGCTGCCAGCATGGACATACTGGTCGAAACGAGGAGTAGATGCACACACCTCGACCATGTTTCCATACACCTCTGTGCCTGATTTCACCTGAGGGTTCTTGTAGTCTAATACCTTCAGACCATCTATCTCAAACTTATACTCATAGACACCCGGAGCTACAGGACCGATTGTCGTTTCCCAGTCGCCCTTAGCGTTTTTGCGCATATGGACAGGCTCAACGTCCCACTCACCAAACACAAGTTTCACTTCCTTGGCATTAGGGGCAGGAGTGCGGAAGGTGATGTGTCCATCGGCCGTCACCACAGGCGAATATTTCTGTGTCTCAGTCGACCACCAACCTTCTGTCGAAAATGCCTGTCCATATATTGAGATAGATGAAAACAGAAAAAGTAAAAGGACGAAATGCTTTTTTTTCATTGTTTTTTCGTTTTTGATGATACCACTTCGATTATTTCTTCCACTCCAAAGTTACGACACTACCGCTTGCCACCGGAATCTCGCAGTACTTACCATGATATCTAACCCATACCGATTCAGAAGAAGAATGGGTGTTGGCGACCACAAGAACGATTCTGCCGTCGGGAGTTTCGAATGCCACATTAGGCAACACACCCGAATGCTCGTACTCCACGGCACGCATTGTTCCCACCGACTGTTCGTCCTCGAAAAGGATGGTGCCTTTGTCGGTTGGTGATGTGCTTGAAATGCGATACGAACCGGCAGGAACAAACTCTGAGGCGTGAGCCAATCCGTAGAAAGCGATGTTTCTATGCCATTTGTTGCCTGCAATGGTGACGGCACCATGACAGAAAGGACAACCACCATTGTCAGTGTGTGGACCAGCATCAGTGTCAGCTGCAAGATTCCAAAGTATGACGTTGCACGACCAGTTGCGTACTACATTCACCACCACTCTTTCCACTACGGGTGCTATGGTGGCTGTAGCGCTGCCAGAGCGGTCTATGATCATCTGTTCTGTGAAGAAGATGTCTTTGTCAGGACGCATTTCATGAACAGTAGTCATGCCAGAGTGGTCGCCCATGTATTGATGGAAAGCCACACCCGAGGCATACTGCGAAGCTTTCGGATTGCTGAGGATGGTGAGAGGATAGTCAGGACGGTCGCAGTTATGGTCGAACAATACAATTTCCGTAGCGATGCCATTCTTGTGGAACTGCGGTCCGAGATAGTCGGCTATAAACTCAGCCTGCTCCTGAGGGGTCCATGCCATGCTTGGCGTGTTGCGTGAGTTGAGGGGTTCGTTCTGTATTGTAAGGGCAGAAATCGTTATGCCCTGCTTTGCCATTTCCTGAATATATCTGACAAAATAACGGGCATAGACATCATAATACTCCTTTCGCAATTTGCCGCCCTGCACTTCGTTGTTTGTCTTCATCCACGTTGGCGCAGACCATGGTGATGCCAATATCTCAATGTCAGGGTTGACAGCCAGTATCTCTTTCATGACAGGTACAACATCATGCAAGTCTTGAGCCAGCGAGAAATGCTTCAGTTCCCAGTCGCTCTTGCCTCGAGCCATGTCATCATAGGAGAAAACAAACGAGTTCATGTCCGACGCGCCTACTGTCAGGCGAATATAACTGATGCCAGCCTGCCCCTCTCCATGGCCAAAGAGCGAAAGGATGAGATTGTGACGGGCTTCAGCACTCATCGCCATCATCAGTTCGGCACTGCCACCAGTGAGCGCATATCCGAAACCACGCATCTTCTGGAAGTGCTGACGGTCGTCGACGGTGATGGGTACACGTCGGTCGGTAGATGCATCAGAGAAAGCATACTTCTCCTGCCTCAATGACAACACCTGGTTGCCGTCAGCAGTGGTTTCCCACACGCTGACCTCTTGGGCAGAGGCCAGCAAAGGCAGCACGATGGCTGCGAGCATGATGGTCCTTTTCATTTCAATATATCGTTTAGTGACTGATACCTCATTTTTGCCATGAAAGCCTTGGCGTCTTTCTGGGTCATTACATTCACAGTGTATTCATAGCCAGGGACTATGGTTAGACAATTATCCTCAAACACATCCTCGTCATTGCCTGTATCGAGCATGAGTCCACGGATAAGCGTCTTTGAACTGATGCGCAACACCACGCCTCCAATTGTGTCTTCAGCAATAACAGAAGGTGCTGCCAGCATATAGGAGTATTGGTTAGGATACTCAGGGAAGAACTGGTTCTCACTGAGCAACAGCCCTCCTGCACGGAGTCGCAGTTCAATGAAACTACCCTCAGGAACATCTGAGAGTGGAACTTCTGCCACATCGGCACTGGAATCAGCTGCTATACTGATGGTGATAGTCCTTGACAACCGGAGATTGCCATTGAAATCCATTACCTTTATCTCAAGTTCGGCACTTGTAGTCTTTCTCAAATCCGATACCACGCGGATGCCAACAGCTTTACTCGAATCCTTCTGGTATGGAGAAACCAGTATGTCTGCGTAGGCTCTGCGAGCATAGTACTGCAACGGTTTCCACCTACCATAATGGTCAACACTCGCCCATGATGCTGCAGGCCAACAATCGTTCAGCTGCCAGAAGAGAGTACCCATGCAGTAAGGCTTTGCACGTCTGTGAGCCTCCATAGCCACCTTTACAGCTTCAGCCTGTTGGAATTGTCCCAGATAAACATAGTCAGGGAAATTATCAGGGATGCGGTAATAATGCTCCATGTAGTTCTTCATCATATTGTCACCGTAGTTAGGGTCACGGGTATTGTCATCGTGGGCCTTCTGATGTGCAATCATCACATTGGAACCCACGTACTGCTGGCCTTTTGGTGCGAAGCTCCCGATCGTCCTCATGTTAGGATAACTCTGGAAGCCATACTCAGACATGAATCGTGCTATGTTCCTTGGTTTGAGGTATTCCTCCACCCATGTTCCTTTCCACACGCCCCAGTAGTGTGCGTCGCCTTCGCTGTAAGGGATGCCATTGAATCCTGTGGATGGTGATCCGGGGTGATAGTATCTGCTGGCATCCACTGAAGAGATTGTCTCAGGAATTACCTCGTAGAAGAGCCTGTGGAGACCTGTTTCGTATTCACGTCTCTGCTCTGCGGTGATGGTGCGGTTCCATCCCCACTCGAAGTAGGAAATCTCATTCTCATTGTTTCCACACCAGAGTGCGAGCGACGGGTGGTTGCGCAGACGTGAGACATTGTCACGCACTTCGGCTTTTACACTCTCAAGATATGCATTGTCAGAAGGGAACATGCCACATGCGAAAGCCATATCCTGCCAGACAAGGATGCCCGCTTGGTCACAAGCCTCGTAGAAGTCATCATTCTCATAAATACCACCGCCCCAGACGCGAAGCATGTTCATATTTGCACGCACTGCATCATTGATGGCTGAGGCGTATCTTTCCCTGCTTATCCGGGCAGGAAAATTGTCCATAGGAACCCAGTCGGCTCCTTTCATAAAGACAGCTACACCATTGAGGCGTACATAGAAGGACTGTCCCTGGGCATCCCTCTCACGCACCACTTCCACCGTGCGTATGCCCGTACGCTCTGTCCTTCTTACTGTAGTGCCAGCAGCGGTCACCTTTATATCGAAATCATATATTTTCTGTCCTCCCAGGGCCTTCGTCCACCAAAGTTCAGGCCTGAGGACAGTGAAAGGACACTCAAGGAGGTTTGCACCAACAGCGATACTCTTGACTGTCTTGTATAGAGTCTTTCCCTCTGATAGAATTTCCACAGTGGCTTCGGTTGCATTGTCACTCTCAAGTTCAACGAAAGCCTTCATTGACGCTTTTCTAATATCAGCTTTATTGGTGACTATCTGTGAAGGCTTGAGCCGGATGTCACTCCAACAGTCCAGATATACAGGTTTCCATATACCCGCCGTGATGAGACGTGGTCCCCAGTCCCATCCGTAATTGTAGCCAGCCTTGCGCGCATAAAGGCTTATCCATAAATCTGACTGGTCATTGTTGGGCCAAGCCTGGAGTTTGTATGGTGCAGCAAGATACTTAGGGATGTCAATTTTAAACACCGAATCAAATGCTACCCTTATCTCATTCTGTCCTTCATGGAGGAAGCCCTTGACATCAACGCGCCAGGTACGGAACATATTATCCGCACGTAATACTTTATGCCCGTTGACGAAGACTGTAGCATAAGTATCCAAACCCTCAAATATGAGTTCCTGATGGCTTTGGGCAAGATCCTGTGCACTCACTTCGAAAAACTTTCGGTATTCCCAATCCTTCTCTCCGACCCACTGAACTCTTTTCTCATTGTCGCCATAAAAGGGATCATCAATGACACCAGATGCCATCAGATCCGTTTGTACAGCACCAGGAACAGTGGCGTTTGACCACTCTCCTTCAGGAGAAGTACAGCGGAACTGCCACTGACCAGAGAGTGATACAATCCCAAGAATCATACTAAAGAAAATATTCATTTTTATCTCGTTATTAACTTTTCATTTACATTATACCCTTCAGCACTGATGATTATATCCTTCCCTTCATCAGAATATTGTACGCTGATTTGACGCTTCTGCCCTGGGAGGAGATTGAAGTAACCGTCACTGAAGTAAGCAGGAAGTATCTGCGAACCGTCAGTGCTATCGTTGAGGTTGAGCTTCACACTCACAGCAGTGCACTTCCCTTTATTGGAAACAGTGAAGGTTGCTGTGCGAAGTCCATCCACAGTACGGCCTATTTTCAAATCTGTGAGCTTTAAGTTCACACTGTCCAAGGTGTTGAGCAGGGTGAAGTCAGTTGCCGTACCTTTCCTGATGTAGTCATTTTCACTGACGATGTCACCACTTCGCATAAGGGTCACACGGGCGATATATATACCTTCAAGAGTTGGTATGTGGGCCTTAGACACTGGAGTGGCATGATTGGCAGGAGCAATGGCAATTGACTCGCTTTGTGAGTAGAGGAGTATCCCATCAAGCGAATAGCAGTTTACAGCAGCCTTCAGGTTTCTCTCGTCATTTGCTGTGTTGTTGACAACGCATAGCATGTCATCATCGAGGTTCATCTGGATGTGGAGAGGTTCGCAGGCTTTCTTGCAGCCAAACCATGAGCCGAAGGTCTCGTAGTCCCAGGAATAGCTTTGCCATTCCACACTTGGCCAAGCAGGGTGACTCATCCACAGAAGCATGCCGGAAGTGTTCTTCCAGAGCCTGCTGTTCCAGGCCTCAAACATAGCGCGGTAACTGTTATAGTTGATGAGCTGAGCCTTCTTGCAGAAATCATTGAGACTGGTAGCCTCACCATAAAGATCGGTCACAGCATTCATATAGCCCTTGGTCTCAGGATGCAGGTCGTGATAGTGCCATGCATCGCCGATGGGCCATTGATCTTCCGGAGCCAGAAACTTTCTCATGCTGCGCGCAGTAGGAACAGAAGGCGAGCCAAGCTCTGTATTGAATCCCTTGGCTTCGCGGCTGAAATATCTGCTCGCATCTTCGAAGTAATGCCATGGGCCACTTGGACGCAGATTGCAATGGCGTGAGTTGGGGTGATAGTGACGTGTGCCATCCTCCTGACAAATCATCTCAGCCAGACCTCGCTCCAGTGTCTCGGGTGCATAACCTTCATTGCGCGGACACCACACTGCAATAGAAGGATGATTGCGAAATCGGCGAACAACATCCGTGGCACAATACATGAACAATTCCTCATCGTTGGGCTCAAGATTGTATCCCTCGGTCGACATCCAGAAGTCATTCCATACCAGCATTCCATATTCGTCGCATAGATCATAGAATACCTCTTCAGTATTCTCGCCAGTCCAGTTTCTCACCATATTAAATCCAGCCTCCTTGTGCAGCTTGAGATATGGTTCCAGACGCTGGCGAGTGCTGCGCTTCATCATGTCGTCCATGCCCCAGTTGCCCCCTTTACAATAGATACGTTTGCCATTTACCCTGATGACAAGATACGGGGCCATTCCATCATCGGTGATAAAATGCAATTGGCTCTCATCCACGTCAGCACGAAGTGAAGGAATACTTACAGCATCGCCCACGTCGCGCAACATGCGGTTGTTAAAGATGTAGGTAGTGCCGCGCATGTCCGTAGGATTAAACTCAATGCGAGCCGCTTGCTTTGTTGGTGTGTCAATGGTGAGTTCATAGCTCAGTTCCCTCACTCCGAAACGCACATCCTTCTGGTCAGATACT
>JAEEGJ010017419.1_pt1 | contig 16256 bp, 9 predicted proteins | sample 8958761 | NCBI WGS metagenome assembly JAEEGJ01 (sample SAMN16246546, study PRJNA631951) | gut metagenome | biome: gut microbiome; feature: rumen; material: RS-attached | host: Bos | place: Iran: Karaj | collected 2018-10
TGAAGATATTCTCAACAAGAATTTGGATTCCTTGTTCAATGTGACCATTACCTTGAAGGACCAGAAGGGCGTTTCCGGTTGCAATACGGTAACTCTCCCGAAGAAGATTACGGTACGTGATATCAACGAAGCACCCATGATTGGCGAAACTCCGATCTACACGGTCAAGGAAAATTCCACTCAGGGAACTGCTGTTGGCAAAGTTGATGCCTACGATGAAGATACTTGGTCTGCATTGACCTTCAAACTGGTGAACATCCAAGGCGAAGGTGATGTGGCTAGCCTATTCAAAATTGATAACAACGGCAATATTACGGTTGCTGCGAACGCCAATCTTGACTACGAAACCAAGAACGAATACAGGGTGACGGTTCGCGTGACAGACAACGGTTCTTCGCATGGATTCACGAATCTTTCTGATGAAGCCATCATTACCATCCAGGTGACCGACGAAGATGAAAAGCCGGGCTTTGACAACAAGTACCCGACATTCTCCGTGTATGAAAACTCCAAGGCCGGTACGAATGTCGGTACCGTTACTGCAACGGATGACGACTGCAAGGATAACACTTGCGCTGCCTTGAACTACACGCTCGTTGCCGATACGGTTGCTGCGAACGCGAATGACTATAAGGAATTCAAGATTGATCCTTCCACGGGCAAGATTACGGTTGCCAAGGACAGTACGCTGAACTACGAAGAGAAAACGGTCTACTACGCTCTCGTGGTTGTTTATGATGGCGATCCGTCCGATGTAAATACGTTGAAGGATACGGCCCGCGTGACCATCAATATCAAGGATGCGAACGATAGGCCGGTAATCAAGAACAAGACTCTGACGGTTCCCGAAAACTCGACGGCCGGTACGGTTGTCGGTAAGGTTCCTGCAACGGATGAAGATACGTGGTCCAAGCTTGCTTACAGCCTTGCCGACGTGAACACGACTGACCAGGTGGCAAAGCTGTTCACTGTCGATAGTAATGGCGTCGTCAAAGTCGCGAAGGATAGCACGCTCGATTACGAAGACCGTAACGAGTACCAGGTGCTGGTCGTTGTGAAGGATAACGGTTCCTCTAGGGGATTCGAAGACCTTTATGATACGGCTGTTGTGACCATCAAGGTCAGCGACGTGAACGAACCTCCTGAGTTCATTGACGATGGCAAGCCGAGCTACAAGGTTGCTGAAAATACTGCGACGGGTATAGAGATTGCTCGTTACCAGATCAAGGATCCGGATGCGGTTGACGCCAACTTTGCGACAAGCTTGAAGGTTTCCCTTGTGGACAACAATACGCAGAACAGCATCCTGGCACAGAACCTGTTTAACATCAAGGTCGAAACTAGGAATGATTCCACCTTCGCTGTGATTCGCGTTGCCAGTGTTCCGGACTTTGAAGCGATTAAGGAAGCTAACGGTGATACGCTGTTCAACGTGACGCTTACCTTGAAGGACCAGAACGGAGCCGCTGGTTGCAACGAGGTTACGCTCGAGAAGAAGATTTACGTCAGCGACGTGAATGAAAAGCCGGATGTTAAGGATGCCGAATTCGCGGTTGACGAAAACTCCAAGAAGGGAGATTCCGTTGGCGTGGTTGAGGCCAGCGATCCGGATAAGTTCAACCCGGACTTCGGTACGCTCTACTACTCGTTGCTCGATGCAACTGCCGGTTCTACGCCTGGTGCCGATACGCTGTTCAACATTGACAATACTGGTAAGATTACGGTTGCCGAAAATGCGACCCTCAACTACGAAGAAACTCCGGTAATCTACGTGAAGGTTCGCGTGACGGATAAGGAACTCTCCGACACGGCTCTTGTTACTGTCAAGCTCAATGACGTCGACGAAAATCCGAAGATTATCATTGACGATGATGACGATGGTGACGACGACTCTGATACGCTCTGCATAGCCCACTGCGATACGACTGACCGTGGCCATAATGACGATAGTACCCTTACTGTAAAGGTCTATGAAAACAGCTCTACGGGTACGGTTGTGTTTGCCTACGTGGTTTCCGATGAAGACCGCGACGAAGTGCTGAACCTGACCCCGTCCCTGAAGGACAACAACAATACGGGTGTTGATTCCCTCTTCAAGATTGCTATGGTGACGGACAACGGTAAGACGAAGCTGGTTGTCTCCGTGCTTGATGACGCGAAGCTCGACTACGAAAAGATTAATCCGTTGCACGAAGTGACTGTGATTGTGACGGACCCGATGGGCCTCCAGGATTCCATTATCCGCAGGATCCAGGTTATCGACGTGAACGAAAAGCCGGATGTCAAGGATGCCGAATTCGCTGTGGATGAGAATTCCAAGAAGGGCGACTCTGTTGGCGTCGTTGAAGCTAGCGACCCCGACGTGCTGAACCCGGCCTACGGAACGCTCTACTACTCGCTGCTCGATGCAACGGCCGGTTCTACGCCTGGTGTCGATACGCTGTTCAGCATTGACAATACCGGTAAGATTACGGTTGCCGAAAATGCAAACCTCAACTACGAAGCGGATTCCGTGTTCTACGTGAAGGTTCGCGTGACCGACAATGAACTTTCTGATACGGCTCTTGTTACCATCAAGCTTAAGGATACCGACGAAAAGCCGAAGATTATCGTTGACGATGACGATGATGGTGACGACGATAGCGAAGATGATTCGCTCTGCATTGCTCACTGCGATACGACTAACCGCGGTAGTGGCGACGATCATGGCAAGGATATCTTGACCGTGGGCGTCAATGAGAATTCTCCGACGGGTACGGTGGTTCTGCAGTACTATGTGTATGATGAAGACGCCGACGACGTTAACACGCTTATCCCGTCCTTGGGTCAGATTGGAACCAACGTGACGACTGGTGTGACTGTTGACGATATCTTTGAAATCAACAAGGTGAAGGAAGGTGACCGCTGGAAGATTGTCGTGACGGTCAAGGATCCTGACCTTCTCGACTACGAAGAACTCCGTGCCGCACGTAGCAGCAGTGATCCTGAACCGCAGTTCACTGTGGCTGTGGTTGTGTCGGAACCGGACGGCCACAAGGCAGAACTGAAGGATACGATCATCCGCGTTATCCAAATCCGCGATATGAACGAATCTCCGCTCTTCACTGTGGAAACGTGTGAAATTGCCGAAAACAACCAGATCGGCGATTCCCTCGGCCGTGTGGAACACCCGAGCGATATCGACTCGATGTCCAAGATTGTTGACTACTACGACAACCAGTTCAGGTTGGTGGGTGGCGATACCGCCCTGTTCGACCTGAGGTACGACGAGCCGATTGACGGGCGTCCGAACATCACGCTTATTGCTAAGGTCGTCTTTGACTGCGAATCGGAACCGTACAAGAACAAGTGCGGCCTCGACAGCGCATTCCATGTCGTGATTGATTACTTCGACAAGAACGACACGACCATCAAGACGACGCATGATGTGCCGATCAAGCTTATCGACGTGAACGAGAAGCCGAAGATTACCACGGATTCTGTGGAAGTCAAGGAAAATGTGGAGAAGGGTACTGTTGTTGATACCATCAAGGCTACTGACCCGGATGTGTACGACTCTGTGCTGACCTACACGCTGGTTGAAGATAAGAGCGGTTGCTTCGATGTCTCTGCACGCGGCGTTGTCACGGTCAAGGTGGACAACTGCCCGGCTCTGGATTACGAAAAGAATCATGAACTCCCAATCACGGTGAAGGTGACCGACAATGGTACCGACGGCGAGGGCGAAGAAACCTTGTCCGATACCAAGACGATCTACGTCAAGATTACCGACGTGAACGAGAAGCCGAATATTCCTGACCAGGCCATCACGGTCTCCGAAGATACCGAAGTTGGTACCGAGGTGGGCGAGATCGAGGCTTCTGACCCGGATACCTCGAAGGCCTACGGTACTTTGACCTACGAACTCGTGGAAGAAAGCACGACGTTCGAAGTCAAGGAAGACGGTACGATTATCCTCAAGGATACTCTCGACTACGAGAAGGATTCTGTCTACACCATTAAGGTGCGCGTGACCGATGGCGAACTTTCGGATACGGCGACTGTCACCATCAAGATAGGCAACGTTGTCGAAACGCCTGAAGTCGAGATTACCCGCGCCGAGACGGTGGATTCGACCTGGAAGAGCCCCGATACGCTCTACATCAATACGGTCGACCTCTGCATCGATTGGGAGGCCCGTAACAAGAAGAGCGGTGCCGTGCTGAAGGATACTACCGAGTGCATGGTTCTTGATGAAGGCAAGAACGTCATTGTCAAGAAGTTCGAAGACCCGTCGATGGACAACCCGGGTTACGATACGCTCGTTGTCTACGTGAGCAGGGCTACCCCGATTGTCTCTATCCGCAAGGCGGAAGACGACGCTAGCGTGCCGAACATCTTCACGGTGGTGGAAGAATCTGCTAAGAGCGATACCGCATTCTACGTGAACGAGCGCAAGAACGAAATCATCGTTACGGTGACGGATCCGGAGTCTGGCTCTAAGGAATCCTTCACGACGAAGATTGAACTCGATACCGTGAGTGTGCCTACCAAGACCTTTACGAGCACGATGGCCGGCATTACCGACTTTGGCCTTGCCCTCACGGACAATCCGTCTTCGGGCACGAGCCGCACGCCGGTGAATGGCGAAAAGATTGCGGTCTCTTACACCGAAGTGGTTAACGGCCACAAGGTGACGGTGACCTACTACACTGACGACAAGGGCGAGCCGATTGCCAATGACGACGGTGTTGTCGAGATGACTGTTGCCTACAAGGATACCATCGGTGGTCACGAGGTGACGGTTTCTTACCAGGCTGACGCCGTTACGGGTGCTGTCATCAAGACCTCTGGTGGCTACGCCAAGCCGGAAGATTCTGCTATCGAAAGCAGCAGCTCGGGCAAGGATGGCTCCTCTTCTTCGGGCAAGGATGACAAGTCTAGCTCCTCTAAGGGTAGCGACAAGAAGCTCGAAAACGAAGTGGTGTTCACCGTGTCTTACGAAACGGTTGACGAGGCTGGCAATGCGATGACGGTTTCTTACGGTGTGGATGCCGAAGGCAACATCGTCCGTAACGAAGACGGCAACATCGGTTACCTGCTGACTTACACCTACAAGAACAAGTACGGCAATACCGGTACGCAGTCGCTGTTCATTGTGCTCGACCAGGTGCCGCCGAAGGTCAAGATCCTCTACCCGGCCGAAGGCGAGATTGTTTACTCGAACTTTGTCGACGTGAAGTGGACTGTGGATATTGGCGACGGCCGTGGCCCGATCGTTCAGGATACCCTCATTACGCAGAGCCTCGTGAAGGGCGGCAACCCAATCGTGCGCTTCTACCGCGACAAGGCGGGCAACGAAGCCAGCGATACGGTGCGCATCATCATGAAGAATGCTAAGGATGTGGATATCGCTATCGAACAGCCGGTTACCGAAGTCACGCAGGATCGTGTGGCTGAGTACTATGCAACTCACGAACCGGAAGACAAGCAGACGTTCGCTGTGACTATCTACAACCCGAAGACGGATAAGGAAGTCGAAACCGTTATCGGTGGTGGCTTTGACAACAAGCCGGGTACCGGTGAAGAACCGTATCCGGGACTCACGGGACACCTTGGCCCGACTCTCGGAATCGAGACGAAGGTGCCGACGGTCAATTCTGTGGGTGGCCTTGCGACCCTCGATGACATCATCGGAAAGGATGGCCTTGTGCCGCTTGAAGGCGTCGAAGCGAACACCAGTAAGAAGGTCTCTGTTGAACAGTATGTTCGTGACTACTGTACGGACGAGTTTGCCGAGAACGTTGGTACTGACCTTTCTCGTGCGAACCTCTTCAAGACCAAGATGTACGTGAAGGTCTGGATCTACACGACCCTGGGCGACTTTGTGGACTACTACTCGTTCACTCAGGAACTGGATAATCCGGACTACATGAACGACGCTGGCCTCCTGACGCTGTACTTCGAAATGAAGCCGGATAGGGATGGTAACGTCCGCACGGCATCGGGCCGTCTCCTGGGTACGGGCGCCTACGTCTACCGCACCGAGGTCGAGATGAAGTCCACGCTGCGCTGCTCCGTGCCTCCGTTCAAGGAAACTGATGGTGGCTGGGCTCCGGAGAAGGAATCCAACAGGGTCGGCGCTGCACGCTCTGTCAAGGAAGACCTGCTGAAGAACTTCGGTTACAAGCGTCCGGAAAAGAAGTAAGATCCTGACTAGAACTTTTATCCCCGCCTCGTGCGGGGATTTTTTATTATTGGGAATATGCTTATAGGTTGTCATCTTTCTAGTGCTGCAGGCTTCAAGGCGATGGGCGAGGATGCCCTCTCCATAGGGGCCAACGTGTTCCAGTTCTTTACCCGTAACCCGCGCGGGGGCGCTGCAAAACCCTTTGACAAGGCTGACGCCGACGCACTGGTGAAGTTGATGCGCGAAAACAAGTTCGGGCCCGCGCTTGCGCATGCGCCCTATACGCTGAACCCGTGTGCGGCGGACCCGGGGCTGCGCGACTATGCCCGCGACGTGATGAAGGACGACCTGTGGCGCATGGACCATTTCCCGGGGGCGATGTACAACTTTCACCCCGGGAGCCACGTGAAGCAGGGTGCCGAAAGGGGCATCGAACTGATTGCGGAACACCTGAATGCGATACTGCGCCCGGACTTGAAGACTCTTGTGCTCCTGGAAACCATGGCGGGGAAGGGGAGCGAGGTAGGCAGAACCTTCGAGGAACTGCGTGCTATTATCGACCGCGTGGAACTTTCGGACAAGCTCGGGGTCTGCCTGGATACCTGCCACGTGCACGACGGCGGCTACGACATCGTGAACCGCCTGGACTGGGTGCTGGAACAGTTCGACAAGGTCATCGGTTTAAAGCGCCTGCATGCAATCCACCTGAACGACAGCAAGAATCCGCTGGCAAGCCACAAGGACCGTCACGAGGTCATCGGTGCAGGGTTTATCGGGCTGGAGGCGCTTGTGCGCGTGGTGAACCATCCGGCACTAAAGGACCTGCCGTTCTACTTGGAAACGCCGAACGAACTGCCGGGGTATGCCAAGGAAATTGCCCTGATGAGGAGCCGCGCAGTTTAGCGACCTCCGCGAAAAATGGGCAATTTTGACGGAAAAGAGGAAAAAATAATCTTTTTTCCCGAATTTCCCCTTGACAACGGGCATTGTTTATCTATATTTGGGGGCGTCTAACAGACGATGCTTCATAGCTCAGTTGGTAGAGCCCGCGACTGTTAATCGCGTTGTCCTTGGTTCGAGTCCAAGTGAAGCAGCTTAGAACCCCGTTCGAAAGAGCGGGGTTCTTTGTTTTTGCGACAAGGGAGGGCTTGTTGCTTATTTTGTATATTTCATCCTATGTTCAAGAAGTTTTTTATCGCTATTCTCGCGGCTGCGGCTTTCTCGCTGGCGGCTGACCCCGTCACTGTCGAAGCCCGCCTGACCGAAATCCCGGGCAAGATGCCGAGCAACGACCTCTACAGCTACGTGTACGTGTTCAAGTACAAGGTGCAGAAGGTGGTTTCCGGCAAGCTCGACGCGAAGGAAATCTTGGTGGGCGTGTACAACCCGCTTATCGCTCGCGGCAAGGTCAAGGACAAGATGGCCGACAAGAGCAAGGGCAACGTGGGCGAGTTCAAGGCGAAGGCCAAGCACACACTTAAGATTGTGCCGCTCGAGGGCAACTGGGATGGCGCCGTGGAAGACGAGTACTTTGACGACGAATCCCCGCGCTACCTGGCCATCGAGGTGAATGAATAAATAGGGGTCAATAGTCATTGGTCAATGGTCATTGGTTCTTATAATCGCGGCTATGCCGCCTAACTTTAACCAACAACTAATGACTAGTGACTAATAACTACTTATGGTTTTCTCTTCCCAGATTTTTCTGTTCTACTTTTTGCCGACTTTTTTGGTCGGGTACTTTGTGCTGTTCCGTGCCGGGGTCAAGCATTCCGGCCTGAACTTCTTCATCACGATTTTCAGTTACATCTTTTACGGCTGGCTCGAGCCGTGGCTCGTATTCCTGATGTTCGGCTCGACGCTCGTGGTGTACGTGAGCGGGCGGTTCATCTCTGCGCCTGGTGCGAGCAGGCGGCAACGTAATTTGGCGCTCCTTGCGGCGATTGTCGTGAACCTCGGCGCGCTCGGGTTCTTCAAGTACTATATGTTCGGCATGGGCATCATCAACGACGTGGTGGCAAAGTTCGGTTGCGAGCCGTTCTCGGTGATGACGGTGCTTTTGCCGGTGGGCATCTCGTTCTATACGTTCCAGTCCATGAGCTACGCGATTGACGTGTGGCGTGGTACCGCCCCTCCGGTCAAGGACTTCGTGACGTTCGCCTGTTACGTGGCGCTGTTCCCGCAACTCGTGGCGGGCCCGATCGTGCGTTACAATACGGTGGCCGAGGAGTTGGCGACCCGCACGCACACGCTCGAGAATTTCGTCCGCGGCATCATGTTCTTCAGTTTCGGTTTTGCGGAGAAGATTTTCCTCGCGAACCAGGTGGGCATCATCGCCGACCGCGTGTTTGCGGCAGACGCTCCCGGCGTGCTGAACTGCTGGTGGGGTAGCCTTGCCTACATGTTCCAGATTTACTTCGACTTCTCGGCGTATAGCAACATGGCGATTGGCCTCGGCCTGATGCTCGGGTTCCATTTCCCGCGCAACTTCAACGGCCCATACCGCTCGGGGAGCATTACCGAATTCTGGAAGCGCTGGCATATTTCTCTCACGAGCTGGTTCCGCGATTACCTCTACATCGCCCTCGGTGGAAACCGCGTGGGCAAGAAGCGCCTGTATTTTAATTTGTTCATGGTCATGTTCCTGAGCGGCGTGTGGCACGGCGCGAACTGGACGTTCGTCTGCTGGGGCCTTTTCCACGCCTTCTTCATGATTGTGGAACGTGCGAACAACAAGAACGCGCTCTACTACAAGGCGCCCCGCGTGGTGCAGATAATCATTACGCAGGTGATAGTGCTGTTCGGCTGGGTGCTGTTCCGTGCCGATAACATCGGTGAGGCGTGGCGCATGTGGAAGGCGATGCTCGGACTTATGCCGGTGAGCGGCGCCGATGCCATCCTTACGGCAGAAATCTTCACGCCTACGTGCATCGTGTTCATGGCCGTGGCGGCCCTGCTTTCGTTCTGGAAGTTCCGCAGCTTCGACTGGTGCAACGAGGTGAAACCCTGGAAGGCCGCGGTCGCGCTCGGGCTCTTTGTGCTCGCGACACTTGCGCTCTTTACCCAGAGCTACAACCCGTTCCTGTATTTCCAGTTCTAATTGCGAAAGGCGCTGGATTTGGACTGCGCCCCGCACAATGCCTGTTTTAGGACTGCGCGGGCCTTTTCGGCGTGTTTTTTACTATCTTACCGAATATGAGTGAAAACCCGCAGAATGTAGAAGAGGCCGAGGAACTCGAGGAAGAACTCCCGAAAGTCGAGAGCAGCGAGGACCTTGCCCGCATTATCCAGGCTATCGTATTTGCATCGCCCGATATCGTGACCTTGAAGAAGTTGCGCGAGATTTTGGGCGACTTTCTGGATGCCCGTACCGTATCGGATGCGCTTATCGCCGCGAATGATTCCCTGAACAAGATCAACTCGCCGTTCGAAATTGTGGAACAGGCGGGCGGCTACCGTTTCCGCACGCGTGCCAAGTACTACCCGTGGGTCCGTAAGCTTTTCCCCGAGGCGAACGCACGCCGCCTGAGCCAGGCCGCGCTCGAGACGCTCGCGGTGATTGCCTACCAGCAGCCGATTACGAAGGCGGCTATCGAGCAGGTGCGCGGTGTTTCTTCTGTGGATGGCCCGATCAGGAACTTGCTCGACAAGGGCTTTATTGCATTGGGTGCCCGCGCCGAGACTGTCGGCAACCCCTATACCTACGTGACGACGCAGGAATTCATGAAGTATTTCGGCATCAACCGCATTCCCGAGGACCTGCCGCGCCTGCGCGAGTTCAGCGAACTCCTGGAAGCGGGGACGCTCGTGCCGCAGTACGCGAAGCCCGAGACTGCCCCGACGGAACCGACTCCCCCCGAGGAGAATCCGGAGCAGATTGAACTGTCGATGGGAGACTTGTAATGGCTGTCACCCCGTTGATGCAGCAGTATTACGAGATCAAGAAACAGAACCCGGGCTGCATTTTATTTTTCCGCATGGGCGACTTCTTCGAACTGTTCGAGGACGACGCCGTCATAGCATCCAAGATTCTTGGACTTACGCTCACGAGCCGCAACAACGGCGCCTCGGGAGCGACCCCGCTTTGCGGGTTCCCGCACCATGCTGCCGACCGCTACGTGCCGAAGATGGTGGCGGCGGGCTACCGTATCGCGATTTGCGAGCAGGTGGAAGACCCGAAACTCGCGAAGGGCATAGTGAAGCGCGATATCGTGGAGATTATCAGTGCCGGCACCGCGATGGACGAGTCGAACCTGAACGCGAAGGAGGCGAACTACCTGTTTGCCTACGTGCCCGCGGGTAACGATGCCGCGTTTGCCGTCGCCGACGTGACGACGGGCTACCTCGCCGTGTGCAGGAGCAGCGTGCAGGCTTTCGAGTGCGAGTTCAGCCGCCGCATGCCCAAGGAAATCGTGATACCCGAGGGGGCGGAGATTCCCTCGAGCATCATGGACATGGTCAAGGCCGACAACGTGCTGGTGACGCAGATTCCCGAGTTCATGTTCGGGGAAGAGCAGAGCCGCGACGTCCTGTTTAGCCACTTCAAGGTGGAATCGCTGGTGGGCCTCGGGCTCGATGGCCGCGAATGCGAGACTGAAGTCGCGGGTGCCCTGATGGCCTACCTGATGGACCAGAAGAAGTCCGAACTTTCGCACTTTACGACGCTCGAGATCTTGAATCTCGACGACTACATGACGCTTGACCCGAGTACGCTCAGGAATCTGGAACTTACGCGCCCGCTGAATGCGGACGACTACTCGAGCACGCTCTGTTCGGTGCTGGACCATACGGTGACCGCGATGGGCGGGCGCACGCTCAAGGACTGGGTGAGCCACCCGCTGATTTCTGTTTCGCGCATCCAGGAACGCGAGGAGGCTGTCGCCGAACTGGTACAGAACCCGGTGGCGCTTGACGAACTGAAGGAATCGCTCACGAGCATCCTCGACATGGAACGCCTGATGGGGCGCGTGGGGAGTGGGCGTGCCAACGCGCGCGACCTCGCGGGCATGGGCCGTTCGCTTTCGCAGGCATCTAAGGTGGCCGACGTGCTCGAGGGTCTGCGGGCCCCGATTTTTGAAGGCCTGCGCGAGACGCTTGAACACGCGCGCGGCCGCGGCGAGGAACTGTTGGCGCAATTCAACGAGGACTTGCCGCTCACGGTGCGCGAGGGCGGTATGATACGCCCGGGCGCGAATGCCGAACTCGACGCGATGAACGAGGACATCAAGGAAAAACGCGAATGGATTGCTTCGCTGGAAGGCCGCGAGCGCGAACGCCTCGGAATCCCGAGCCTGAAGGTCGGTTACAACCGCGTGTTCGGCTACTACATCGAGATTACCAAGGCGCAGATGGCGAAGGCGACAAGCCCCATCCCCGAGGAATATATCCGCAAGCAGACGACGGTGAACGGCGAACGCTACATTACGCCCGAGATGAAGGAATGCGAATCCATCATCAGCAACGCCGAGGTGAACATCCACGAACTGGAATACCGCATATTCTGTAGCCTGCGCGACCGCGTGGACGGCTGGCGCGCTGAACTCCAGGAGATTGCCGACGCGGTGGCGAAGGTCGATACGCTTTACAGTTTCGCGCGGGCGGCCCGCAAGTACAATTACGCTTGCCCCGAGGTTTTCGAGGGCTCGGGTATAGAAATCCGCGGCGGTTTCCATCCGGTGATTGTCGCCGTGAACCCGGATTTGGACTTTATCCCGAACGATGTTTCGCTTTCGCCCGATGGCACGCGCCTGATGCTCATCACGGGCCCGAACATGGCGGGTAAGTCGACTTACCTGCGCCAGACCGGGCTCATCGTTCTGATGGCGCAAATCGGAAGCTTCGTGCCTGCGGAATCTGCCCGCATTGGGGTTGTGGACCGCATATTCACCCGCGTGGGGGCGAGTGACCGCCTGAGTCGCGGGCTCAGTACCTTCATGGTCGAGATGATAGAGACCGCAAATATATTGCGGAACGCGACTCCGCACAGCCTTGTGCTGCTCGATGAAATCGGGCGCGGCACGAGCACCTTCGACGGGCTTTCCATCGCCTGGGCGATTGTGGAGACCCTCCACGACGAGCCCGCACGGCAGGCGCTGACCCTCTTTGCGACGCACTACCACGAACTCACCGGGCTCGTGGAAAGCCTCGAGCATGCGGGCAACTTCCAGGTGGCCGTGCAGGAGAAGGGCGACAAGCTCGTGTTCCTCCACAAGATTCTCGCGGGCGCCTGCGACTCGAGCTACGGTATCCATGTGGCCGAGATGGCGGGCCTCCCGAACAACGTTGTCCGCAGGGCAAGGAAGATTCTTCTCCGACTCGAGAAGGAGAAGATTGACCCGAGCGACGGCGCGGTGAAGAAAAAGCAGAAGGAACACCCGCAGCTGGACATGTTTGCCCCGCCCGATGAGAACACGCAGCTCCTTAGGGACGAAATCCGCAGGCTCAAGCCCGAGGAAATGACCCCGATGCAGGCACTCCAGCGTTTGATGGAACTGAAGGAGAACTACGGGAAGTAGCGTGCGATGATTGACTTTGCCGCGTTACAGGATTTTGTCTTTGAGAACCGGGTAATCGATTCGAATTACCACGGCCTTGCTCATTGGCGGCAGGTCGAGTTCAACGGGCTCCTGCTCGCGCCCGTGACGGGCGCCGATATCACGGTGGTGCGGCTGTTCGCACTATTCCACGACTGCAAGCGCGAGGACGACGGCTACGATGGAGAGCACGGTGTGCGTGGGGCGGAATTTGCCAAGAAGTGCTTCGAGGAAAAACGCCTCGATATCACGCAGGAGCAGTTCGACAAGCTTTACCACGCCTGCCGTATGCATACGCACGAGCGGGCCACGGACGACGCTACGATAAACACCTGCTACGATGCAGACCGGCTTGATCTGGGCAGGGTAGGGATTCCGCTTGATCCCGAGAAAATGGCGACAACGAGCGGCAAGAAATTGGCTCGCGCGGCGAGGGCGCAGAATGTCAGCGTCTATCAGATGCGCGAGTGGCTGAAAAAACAAGGTTCCGTTTGATATGGAAAACGAAAGAAAAGACAACAACTATTTGTTTGATTCCGGAAATCTTTCAGAAGGCGCGCTCGCGAAGAAGCACCGCATAGAGACGGACCCGAGCGCCCGCACGAACATCATGGATTACCTGCCCGGCATGGAAGTCATCCAGTCGGACATCGCCGACAAGGTCCTCTCCGAATCCGAGAACTACGATTACAGCAAGTATACCGGCAAGGACGTGAAGCGCGCGCTCGAACATGAACGCTGCACGCTCGAAGATTTCAAGGCGCTCCTTTCTCCCGCCGCCGCCCCGTACCTGGAGCAGATGGCCGCGAAGGCGAAAATCGAGACGAGCAAACACTTCGGCAACAACGTCTATTTCTTCACGCCGCTTTACATTGCGAACTATTGCGAAAACTACTGCGTCTATTGCGGGTTCAACTGCTACAACCACATCAAGCGCATGCAGCTCACGATGGAGCAGATTGAGCACGAGATGAAGGTCATCGCCGACAGCGGCATGGAAGAAATCCTGATTCTCACCGGCGAAAGCCGCGCGAAGAGCAGCGTGGAATACATCGGCGAAGCCTGCAAGCTAGCCCGCAAGTATTTCCGCATGGTGGGCGTGGAAGTCTATCCGGTCAATGTCGACGAATACCGCTACCTGCATGAATGCGGCGTGGACTACGTGACCGTATTCCAGGAAACTTACGACAAGGTGCGCTTCGAAAAGCTCCACCTGCTCGGTCACAAGCGCGTATTCCCGTACCGCTTCGACTCGCAGGAACGCGCCCTCATGGCGGGCATGCGCGGTGTCGCGTTCTCCGCACTCCTCGGCCTTTCGGACTTCCGCCGCGATGCTCTCGCATCCGCGTTGCACGTCTACTACTTGCAAAAGAAATATCCGCATGCCGAGATGAGCCTCAGCTGCCCGAGACTGCGCCCCATCATCAACAACGACAAGATCGACCCGCTCGACGTTCATGAGAAGGAACTCTGCCAGGTGCTCTGCGCTTACCGCATTTTCCTCCCGTTCGTGGGCATCACGGTTTCGAGCCGCGAAAGCAAGGAATTCCGCAATGGCATCGTGAAAATCGCCGCCACGAAAATTTCCGCAGGCGTCTCGACCGGTATCGGCGACCACGAAAGCAAGTACAGCGGTCACGATGACGGGGAAGGCGGCGACGAACAGTTCGAAATCAATGACGGTCGCAGCATCGACAAGATGTACGCCGACATGAGCGGCGAAGGCATGCAGCCTGTGTTGAACGATTATCTGTACGTATAACGGGCGCGGATTTCTCTCGCCATAGAGTACGATTTTTTGATCGAAACTATACAGAAAGCTCCGGATTTATTCCGGAGCTTTTCGTTCTCAAAGATGTATCAGCTTATTTCTTTCTCTTTGCACAACCTTTGCGGCCGTAGGTCGAGAAGCAAGTTCCATAATCAGACATATATGCCGAGTTCCACTCGCCCTGGTGTGGAATAATGAATACTTCTACAGAATAGCCGGGATTGTCTGGATCGGACCAACGGATACTTAACGTATAACGTGTGTTATCATTTATTTTTCCTGCATTAAGGGCTTTGCTTTGGAATAGCGTTCTTTTAGGAGCTGTTCGGTAGAAGGTTTCGCCGGTGCTTTTTTTCCATGGAATAGAGGTGTACGTATCCCCTCCATTTTTGTAATTGCCGAGTCCTTTAATTCTGTCGGCAATAATATCGGCAACGCCATCAAAGTTTGCATCTTTTAGAGCTGTATAGAATGTTCCACCTTCCCCAATCATTTCGCTAACATTGTAGGTGTTATTAGCGCTATTATGAGTACCTTGAACATTTATAGAAAGCTTACCATGCAATTCGATTACGAATAGAGCTGCACCTTGTTTTGATGAAAGGCCTTCGTTCAATCTATTAAGTGTTTTTTGTTTTTCGCTAGCTTTTTGCTGTTTTGTCGGGTCATAGTGAGTCATGGCTTCACTATCCTCAATAAGCGCCAAGTTGAGTGCGTTTCTGAGGTCATACAGTTTCATCAGGTCGATTTTTTCACGAGCCTTTTCGCCGGCACCAAACATCTTCGGCATAGCCACGGTGGAAAGAATACTCATAATAGCGAGAACCACCATAAGCTCCATGAGGGTGATACCCCTCTTTGAATTTACAGTCTTCATAATATCGCTCCGTTTTTAGGATTTTCAGTCCTTGTTACATAAAGATATATAACTATATATATTTTGGAAAGATAATTGTGATAAAAATGTAAATTTTGTGCGGATTTTCACAATTTTTAAACTTTAAAATGCTCTATTCCAAAGCAGAGTAATATTTTCTACCTTTAAAAACATGAAAAATCTTGATACGACGCTCTATTTTATTACCGATAGTACTAGTGTACCTGCGGAACGTTTTTTGCCAACGGTAGAGGCTGCCTGTAAGGGTGGGGCAACGCTCATCCAGCTCCGCGAAAAGAACCGCTCGACGCGTGAATACATGGAACTTGCAACGGCAACGCATGAGGTCACTAAACGTTATGGAATTCCGCTAATTATCGATGACCGTGTTGACGTCGCTCTCGCTATTGGGGCCGAAGGTGTGCATGTGGGGCAGACGGATATGCCGGTGGCGGTGGCTCGACAGCTGATGGGTGCAGATAAAATAATAGGTGCGACGACAAAAACTGTTCCGCAAGCACTTGAAGCTTACGAGCAGGGTGCCGATTATCTGGGCGTAGGCGCTATTTATCCGACGACGACCAAGGTGGTTACAATCCTTACGAGTGTTGATACGCTCAAGGCGATTGTAAAAGCCGTGCCGATCAAGGTGAATGCAATCGGTGGGCTCAATAAGGATAATATTGATGTGCTTAAGGGCTCCGGAATCTCGGGCATTTGCGCGGTTTCTGCAATCATGAAGTCCGCCGACCCAGAGCGTGCTACACGAGAATTGAAAGCAGCTACGCTGCAGTTACTAGAACGGAGTTACTAGTTACGAGGGCGACTGCGTCGCAGTTCTAAGTCATGAGTTACTAGATTACTTTAAACAAGATGCTTCTTGTAATTAAGTTTTCTAGTAACTAT
>JAEEGJ010017422.1_pt1 | contig 16252 bp, 14 predicted proteins | sample 8958761 | NCBI WGS metagenome assembly JAEEGJ01 (sample SAMN16246546, study PRJNA631951) | gut metagenome | biome: gut microbiome; feature: rumen; material: RS-attached | host: Bos | place: Iran: Karaj | collected 2018-10
AGCGGTGAGTGAGGGATTCGAACCCCCGGTACGTTGCCGTACACCTGTTTTCGAGGCAGGCTCCTTCAACCACTCGGACAACTCACCTTGGGTTGGGGATTGCAAAGGTATGAAAAAATTTGCGATTATCTAAAAAAAGGTCTATTTTTGCATTCCCAAAACGAGACAGGGGCGTAGCTCAGTTGGTTCAGAGCGCTTGAGTCACATTCAAGAGGTCATCGGTTCGACCCCGATCGTCCCTACCAAAAGCCGTCAGCAAATTGCTGACGGCTTTTTGATTATACCAGCGACTTGGCGGTCCACTTGCGGGATTTCCAGCGGCGGATGAAGATGATGCCGCGGGTGCATTCGTCGAGGACCAGGGCGCACCACAGGGCGATGAGGCCGCCATGGAGGCCGATGCCCAGCAGCCAGCTGCCACCCACGGTTACGGTCCAGCAGACGATGATGCCGACAGTCACGGGATAATAGATGTCTCCGGCCGCACGCAGCGAGTTCACGGCGAACAGATTGACGGCCCGGCCCACCTCGACCATGATATCGACCCAGAGCACGATGGCGCCCAGGCGGATGATGTGCTCGTTGTCACTCAGCAGGGAGTAGATGGTGTGTCCGAAACACGCGGTAAGGAAAGAGAGCACGAACGTGACGGCGGCCGACACGCGCAGTACCCTGCGGCCCAGCGCGAAAGCGGCTTCGTATTTCTTCATGCCGGTCAGGTGCCCGATCACGATGGCGCCGCCCTGCGCCGCGGCCATCGAGAACAGGTACACAAACATGGTGATGGTCTGGGCATAGGTGCGCGTGGCCAGTTCGTCATTCCCCAGGAAATTGATGAAGTAGGTCACGACGACCATCGATAGGCTGTAGGACATCTGCTCACCGGCCGACGGGATGCCCACCTTGAACAGTTTGCCCGCCTCCTGCCAGGGGAACGGACGGAACAGTCCCTTGGGCAGGCGCCCGATGTATTTGCGGAAAAGCAGGAACAGCAGCAGCGCCGAGGACAGCCCGCGGCAGAGCACCGTCGAGATGGCTGCGCCCTGCACGCCCAGCGCCGGCAGGCCGAACTTACCGAAGATGAGCGCATAGTTGCCGAGGATGTTGATGACATTGACCAGCCCGGACACGTACATGGGATAATACGCCATGTCAACGCTCCGCAACGCAGCCGCCGCCGACAGCGACACGGCCTGGAAGAAGGCGAACGCGCCCACGGTGCGCATGTATGTGAAACTCTGCGCGTACAGTTCTTCCCGGACGCCCATCATGCCCAGCAGGTGCGCGGCTTTGCCGTGCAGGAACACGCTGAACCCCATCCCGAGGATGAGATTGAACAGGACTGAGATCCCCATCACCTGCAGCACGCGGTCGCGCTGCCCCGCCCCCACATACTGGGAGCAGAGGATGGAGGTGGCCATCGAGATGACCTGGAAGATGATGAATACGATGTTGATTAGCTGGTTGACGAGCCCCACGGCCGCCACGCTCTCATCCGAGTAGCGGCTGAGCATGAACGTGTCGGCCGCGCCCAAAGTCATGACAAGCAGCGTGTCGATGAAAATGGGCAATGCCAGGGAGACAAGGAGTTTGGTCAGCGAGCCGTATCTCATGATTCTTTAGAAGAGCTTGCAAAGGTACATTATTTCAGATAATTTCTCTATCTTTACCGGCCTTATTCCGAAAACACACCGTTATGAAGAAAATACAGATGACCACGCCGCTCGTAGAGATGGACGGCGACGAGATGACCAGGATCCTCTGGAAGATGATCAAGGACGAGCTCATCCTGCCTTTCGTGGACCTCAAGGTGGAATACTACGACCTCGGCCTTCCCAAGCGCGACGAGACGGGGGACCAGATCACCATTGACGCAGCCCAGGCCTGCAAGAGGTATGGCGTGGGCGTCAAGTGCGCCACGATCACGCCCAACGCGCAGCGCATGACGGAATACAAGCTCCACCAGATGTGGAAGAGCCCCAACGGCACGATCCGCTCCATCCTGGACGGCACGGTCTTCCGCGCGCCCATCACCATCCCGACCATCCATCCCGTGGTCAAAAACTGGGAGAAGCCCATCACCATCGCCCGCCACGCCTACGGCGACGTCTACAAGAGCGTGGAGTTGAAGGCCGGCGGCCCGGGCACGGCGAAGCTCGTCTTCGACGGCGCGGACGGCAGCCATCAGGAGGTGACGATCCAGGCCTTCAAGGGCCCCGGCGTCATCCAGGGTATGCACAACACCGACGCATCCATCCGCTCTTTCGCGCACGCGTGCTTCAAGTACGCCACCGACACGAAGCAGGACCTCTGGTTCTCCACCAAGGATACGATCTCAAAGACCTACGACGCCCGCTTCCGCGAGATCTTCGACGAGGTCTTCCAGGAGTACAAGGCCCGCTTCGAGGAGCTCGGCATCACCTATTTCTACACCCTGATCGACGACGCGGTCGCACGCGTGATCCGCAGCAAGGGCGGATTCATCTGGGCTTGCAAGAACTACGACGGCGACGTGATGAGCGACATGGTCTCGACGGCCTTCGGCTCGCTCGCCATGATGACCAGCGTGCTCGTCAGCCCGGACGGCAACTACGAGTACGAGGCCGCCCACGGCACGGTGACGCGCCACTATTATAAGTATCTGCAGGGTGAGGAGACGTCCACCAACCCGATGGCCACGATCTTCGCCTGGAGCGGCGCCCTGCGCCAGCGCGGCGTCAAGGACGGCCTGCAGGAGCTGGTCCGCTTTGCAGACGAACTGGAAGGTGCCTGCTTCGACACCCTCGGCGAGGGCATCGCCACCAAGGATCTGGTGGGCCTGATGGAAGGCATCACCCCCAAGCCGGCCAACTCCGCCCAGTTCATCGCGGCCATCCGCGAGCGACTGGAGAAGCGGCTCGCGTAGCGCCGGTTCTTTTCGCGGAACGCGCTGAGTCCGGGCGTTAGAATGACATTCTGATACCGCCTATAAACTGTCGCCCCCGAAAAGGTGCAACGCCATCCCAGGGGGTATTCGTTGCAGGAGCGTAAAATACTGGGTGTTAGAAGTGTTCTGACGCCTAATATGTCGTAATTTTTTGTTATATTTGTGGCCCCCATGTCAGTAGTAGTTAAAATTACCTTAGTTGGTTTTCTTATTGTGTCGGCCGTCTTTCCGGCAGCAGGACAGTCTGTCACAATGTCAGGATATGTGAAGGAGGCGTCTAGCGGAGAGCCGCTTGTCGGCGCGGTGGTATTCACGGAAGACCTGTCGGCCGGCGTGTCGGCCAACGAGTATGGCTTTTACTCTTTACAGATCGAACGCAAGGAGCAGGTGATCAAATGCTCCTATGCCGGTTATGATACGGCGGAAGCCAAGATCAACCCCAAAGCTTCTCTCAAATACGACTTTTCTCTCGACGAGGACCACGAGATGCTGGAAGCTGCCGGAGTATTCTCCAGGAGCAAGCGCGAGCAGCTGACCCTGCCGCAACTCGGGAAGGAGACGCTCTCCGGGGATCTCGTCCGCAGCCTGCCTGCGCTGATGGGCGAGGCCGATGTGATCCGGGTGATCCAGATGATGCCCGGTGTGCAGACACCGAGCGAAGGCTCCACCGGATTCAGCGTGCGCGGCGGCGGCATCGACCAGAATCTTGTCTTGATGGACGGCGCGCCGCTCTACAATTCCGGTCACTTCCTTGGTTTCGTATCGATGTTCAACGGAGATGTGGTCAAGAACGTTCAGCTTTACAAAGGCGATTTCCCTGCCAACTTCGGCGGGCGACTTTCCTCCGTGCTCGATGTCAGTACGCGAGACGGAAACAACAGCCGTTTCAGAGGCAACCTCTCCATAGGCTTGATCACTTCCAAACTATCTGTCGAGGGACCCATCGTTAAAGACAAGTTGTCCTTCTCGCTGGCCGGAAGAAGGACCTATGTAGACCTCTTCTTCCCGCTTTTCGGAGAACAGATTCCCAAGAACTCCGAGATGTTCTTCTATGACCTCAACGCCAAGCTCAGCTGGGTGGCGGGGCCGAAGGACCGCGTGTATCTGAGTGCATTCAGCGGGAGGGATATCTTCGGTATGTCCATGGAAGGCTTCGACCTCGACCTGATGCGGTTCAGTTTCGCGAATAACGTCCAGACGCTGCACTGGAGCCACGAATTTTCTCCTAAGGTGTTCTTTAACGCCACGCTGTACAATTCCCGCTACAATGCCGATCTGGATGGCACCATGACCAACACGAGTTTCAATTATCTGACGGCGATCCGGGAAACCGGCCTGAGAACCGGCATAACCTGGTACATCAATCCGAATAATACTGTCAAGGCAGGTTTCGATGCCGCTTATTACCGGATGGACCCGGGCGACATCACCCCGTCGGGTGATCAGTCCATCATCCAGGCGATGCATATGTCGCAAGGTTACGGAATCATGCCAACGCTGTATGCCCAGAACGAGCAGAAGATCGGCAAACTGACCCTTCGCTACGGCTTCCGGCTGTCGTCGTTCTCAACGCTCGGAGAAGCCGATCAGCGCTATTACGACCCGACGACGCACGAACTGACCAAAACCGTCCATTTTGACAAATGGAAGCCGATCAAAACCTACGTCGGGTTTGAACCGCGCATCTCGGGATCGTTCCCCATCGATCCCGATCTCTCGCTGAAAGCGGCCTACTCCCGTTCTTTCCAGTACATCCAGCAGGTGCCCGTCAGTATTTCCGGAAGCCCGGTCGATGCCTGGTTCATGGCCTCTCCGAATATTGAACCGCAGTGCTCCGACCAGTTCTCGGTCGGCCTCAATGCGCTCTTCGCCAATCAGGCGTTGGAACTGTCGTTGGAGGCCTTCTACAAGAACAACAAAAACACGATGGATTTCAAGGAGAATGCCGGCGTCGTCATCGATAACCCCGAGCGCGAAAAACTGCTTCGTTTCGGCACCTCGTATTCTTACGGCACGGAAGTCATGCTCCGCTATGACCTCAACCGTTTCAGCGGATGGCTATCCTATACCTGGTCCCGGGCCATTTATGATATCCCTGAGCTGAATGGCGGAAAGCCGTACCGTTCGCCCCTGAACCATGAGCATTCGGTCAATTTCGTCATGTCCTACGAATTCAGCCGTCAGCTTTCCGCTTCGGTCGACTGGGTATTCTACAGCGGCGCCCCCACGACCTTCCCGAACGGACGTTTCGTATATGGGGGTGCTTATGCATCCATCTACTCGTCAAGAAACGAGGAGTCCCTGCCCAACTATCACAGGATGGACCTTTCCCTGACGTGGAAAAGTAAGCGGAGAGCGTTGGAAAAGCGTTGGGGAAGTGAGTGGAACTTCTCGATCTATAATGTCTATGCGCGGCACAACGCCTGGTCGATGTCCTTCCTCTACAACCATATGGAAGATCGGCCCCAGGCCATGAAAGTCTTTCTTTTTACGATTATCCCGTCGGTATCATACAATGTCTATTTTTAACAACTGTTTTATTCCGGTGCTTGCCGGCCTGGGTCTCGTCCTGCTGACGGGCTGCAGCGAGGAGATGGATGTCCACACGCGGAGTATGGACCGGTGTTACCTGGTGGTCGATGCGATGCTTACCGACAACGCCGACGATCAGCAAACCGTGCTGCTGACGGAATCCATCGATTATTTCGAGGATGAAAAGCCGCCCGTGGTTTCGGGTGCCAGGGTAACGGTCTCCGACGGGAAGGAGACGTATCGCTATTTTGAATCTCCTGTTGGAAGCGGTCGCTATGTCGGCCCGGAAGGCTTCCACGGTACGCCGGGCGGCACCTACACGCTTTCGATCGACGCCGCTGTCGGTGGAATACTGAACCATTATGAAGCCGTCTCCACGATGGAGGAAATGGGGTTCGAACTCCAGGCCGTGGACTATCTGTATCTGGGTGCGACGATGCCGCAGGCGGACAGCCTCTGGAACGTGGCTTTGTGGGGCCTGGACAAGCCGCAGGCCAGTGCTTATTATATCACTGCCCGGCTGAACGACGCCGATTTTCCTTACGGGATCTCCGTGATTCTGGACGATCGATATTTCAACGGGCAGCAGGTCAGCTGCTATCCGATCATGACGCTCGCCCAGAAGGAAGCGACGCGCAGGCAGTACGGAGCCTGCGGGAAGTCTCTGGAAACCGGCGATGTCTTCACGCTGAAGATTTACGCGGTTCCTCAGGAATTTTGTGAATTTAACGCAGGATTCGCCAACAACGGTAATGGCTCGGGGATACCGATGCTCCAGTCCCAGCCGGATAACGTTCCCACCAACGTGACCGGCGGCGATGCGCTCGGCTTCTTCTTGACATGCTCTTCCACTTCTACCAGCGTGGTCGTCGACGACCCTTTCCGACCGTACTATCTAAAAGCCACCGCCGGACTGTCGAAATAAGAGTAGTAGGGATCTTGTGAAAAAAAGCCGTCAGCGATTTGCTGACGGCTTTTTTGGTAGGGACGATCGGGGTCGAACCGATGACCTCTTGAATGTGACTCAAGCGCTCTGAACCAACTGAGCTACGCCCCTGTCTCATTTTGGGAATGCAAAAATAGACCTTTTTTTAGATAATCGCAAATTTTTTCATACCTTTGCAATCCTAATCGACTGGTGAGTTGTCCGAGTGGTTGAAGGAGCCTGCCTCGAAAACAGGTGTACGGCAACGTACCGGGGGTTCGAATCCCTCACTCACCGCGCTATGCAAAGCAAATCAGGGGCGCCGCACATATGTGCGGCGCTTTTGCGTAATGGGGTGACCGTCAAGAGCTTGCTCTTGTAAGGGCGCACCAGCACGCAAAAAGAGACGAAGTCTCGCCCCGATTTGCTTTGCTCGCGGTGACCGAGGGAGGTGCAAAGGAGCGTAGCGACTGCGCAAATCCCTCACTCACCGCATAAAAAAGCCGTCAGCAAATTGCTGGCGGCTTTTTTATTTCCGGTGGGCGCTACAGGAACAGGCACCGTTCGACGAACATCAGGAAATAGACCAGAAATAACATGGCGCTGGCTGTTTTAGATGGTCAATAATTCCGTGCTGATGAAGCCGGTGGCGAGCAGGATCCCCAGAGCGACCACGGCGAGCAGCCAGAGGATGAAGATCACCAGACCCGGGTGCCATTTCGGTGACTTGAACCCGAAGAGCAGCTGGAGCGCTCCGTAAAGGATGCTGATGAAGGGGAGGAAGCACACGAGGGCGGCCAGGATGTTGATGCCGGGCAGGGTGAGTGCGGTGGCAACTTCCGGCGCGCGCATATAGAGTTCGGCCAGGCCCTGGTCAATGAGGCGTCCCAGACCGAAGAGGCCGTCGCCGTGGCGATGACCGAACCAGCCGCTGCCGAAGGTCAGGAGGCTGCCGGTGAACAGGCCGGCGAAGCCGACGATGAGCATCACCAGACCAATCAGCTTCCCGATCACGTTGGCAAACTCGCCCCAGGCCTTGGACTGGCCGACGGACTTGACGGCTTCTTCAAATTCCCTGGCCCCGGCCTCGACACTCTGCTGGATGCTGTTCAGCGTTCCGTCTTCACCGCGCTGCTCCCAGCGCTGGCGGACCGTCTTGGCGGGCGGCATGCAAATCCAAAGGATAAGATAGAGCGTCGGCGCGGTCATGGAGAAACGCCAGAAAATCCCGTGGTGCCAGAAGCCGAAAGAGAACACGACCGTGAACACGACGAAGAGGAGACGGAACAGGGCGACATCCTGCCGGAAGTAGGCGGCCAAGCCGCTGCATACGCCTGCGACGACCCTGTTGTTGATGTCGCGGTACAGTTTGCGCTGCCGCCTTTCTTCATTCGCAGACCCCTTCCCGTCATTCCGGGCCCCTTTTTCGTCATTCCGGGCTTGACCCGGAATCTCCTCCTCCGCCCCTTCGATGTCCTCCGGACGCCCGAGGATGCTGATGGCCTCCTCGATCATCGGACGGGATACGACGCCGTCGCGGCCCGCCTTCTCCATCAGGAGTTCGGCCATCCGCTCCTCGATGCCGTCGAGGATCTCGCCGCCGCCGGCGCGGCCGTTATAATACTTTTCCAGCTCGCCGAGGTACTCCTCGGTCAGGCGGGCGGCGTCGTCTTCGAGCGTGAAGGCGTACCCGCCGAGGCTGACTCTTTCTACTTCTTTCATATGCGTTTGAGTGTGTTGACGGATTCAATGATTTCTTGCCAGGCAGCGTCCATCTGGGCGAGCTGCTCGCGACCTTTGTCGGAGAGGACGTAGTATTTTCGGGGCGGGCCCTGGGTGGACTCTTCCCAGCGGTAGTCGAGCAGGCCCTGGTTCTTCTGCCGGATCAGCAGGGGATAGAGGGTGCCTTCGACGACGATCATACCGGCTGCCTTGAGTTCCTCGATGAGCGAGGAGGCGTAGGCTTCGTGCTTGCCCAGAATCGAGAGGATGCAGTAGTCGAGCAAGCCCTTGCGCATTTGTGCGCGGATATTATCTATGGTATTCTCCATGGCGGCTGCTTATTTGGTGGATTGGGCAAACCTGGCGAGGTTCTCGGCCGTGACGGGCAGGCCGTACATCTCGCATTTCTGCGTGGGCGTGAGCGCCTCGGGGATGGCGATCCAGCAGATTACGTAGATCCAGAAGCCGGCCAAGCCGGCCACCAGGGTCACGAGCATAAGGACGCGCGCCAGTACGACGTCGATGTCCAGGTAGATCGCGAGACCTGCGCAGACGCCTGCGATGCGGCGGTTATCGTAGTCCCGGTAGATCTTCTTCTGCACCGGCGTGTTGCTGGGGGTGGGGGCGGGACCCGCTTCGGGGCTCTCCGGTGCGCCGTCGGGCATGCCGAGTTGGCGCGTGACGCGCTCCACGAGCTCGAGTTTGACGACGCGTCCGTTCGTGCCCACTTCCTGGGCGAAAAGCTCGGCGATGCGGGACTCGAGGTCCTCCATCACTTCTGCGTTCTGCGTATAGGGCACGCCCGACGATGCTGCGAGGCGGGTGCGGAAGTGCTCCAGGTACTCGCTCAGACGGTTGTAGGCGTCTTCTTCCAACGTAAAGCTGCGACTCGCAAGGCTGATGTTGAATACTTTTTTCATTTCTCTAGAACTTTTACAATGCAAAGATATATAAATTTTCTAATACCTTGTATCACAAAGTACCTAAAATTTGCAAAATATTTTGCATTCCTGTTTCTGCACGCTCCTCCAAATCGTCTCACACCCTCTTTCTTGCACTTTTTCTTGTGAGCTATAACGCGCTGATTTACAGTGCTATATAATTTTATACTCCCCCAAATTTTGGGGGAGTATAAATTGATTAAGTATTGGCTTACTGATTGATTCAGCTCACAGGCGGTGGGGGTGGGCCGCTACTGCTTCGGCTTCCAGGCCTTCAGGCCGGCCATGACGGCGGCGGAGAAGCCCGCCTCTTCCATCGCATTCAGACCTTTGATGGTGATGCCGCCGGGCGTGGTCACGCGGTCGATCTCCGCCTCGGGATGCGTGCCGCGCGCTGCGAGCAGGGCGGCGGCGCCCCGAACGGTCTGCAGCGCGGCGTCGAGCGCTTCCTGCGGGTAGAGCCCCAACTCCACGCCGCCCTCGGCGGAAGCGCGTACGTAGCGGAGCGCGAACGCGGTGCCGCAGGAGGCGAGCATCATGCCGGCGTTCAGCCGTTTCTCGTCCACGACGGCCGTGCGGCCGACGGCGTCGAAGAGGCTGCGCACGACGGCGAGGGTCTTGGGCGTGCCGCAGAGCTCATGAATAAAACTCATGCTTTCGCCCACTTCAATCGCGAGATTGGGAATCACGGTATAAGCGCCCATAACGCCGCTGCCCTCCAGCCAGGAGAGCATGTCCGCAGCCGGGACGCCGGCCACGAAGGACACCAGCACCTTGCCGGCGAGCTCCGGCTTCAGTTCAGCGAGCACCCCCTGGGCGAGCCAGGGCTTTACGCCCAGCACGATAATGTCCGCGCTGGCAGCCGCCGACACGTTGTCGAGCGAGGTCTGCAGACCGCGCGCGGCGAATTTCTCCAGGGTCTCGGGGTGCTTTGCCGTGACGGTGATACGGGCGTTGGGCAAGGCTCCTGCCAGCCCCAGTGCGGTGGCGCCGCCCATATTGCCGGCGCCGATGATCGCGATGTTCATATCCGTGACAATTTATTGCTTGCAAATATACGAAATCAGCGCATCCGGGTCAACCCCTTCGCGCACGTGCGTTCCCTTCGCCTCGAAGAGATCCAGCGCCTCCATGCAGAGGTCGTCCACGTGGTCGTTCCAGCGGTCGCCGCTGTGGCTGCGCACCCATTCCAACTGCACCTGCAGCGCGCGCTCCTTCTTCACTTTGCGGTACAGCTGCACCAGGTCGAAGTCTTTCTTGCTCCGCACCTGGCCGGACAGCTGCGCGATTCCGTTCTCGCTGTCGCTTCGCACCAGGACGCTGCTCCCTTCGGGAACGTGCAGCAGCGCATGGATGATGGCTGCGAGTTCCTGGCGGTTGCTGGTGGAGTAGCGGCTCACCTCGCTCCACTGGTAGAGGGGCTTGCCGTCACGCCCGTCCAGAACGATGCAGGCGGCCGCGCCGAAATTCTTCGGCAGCCGGTAGCCACCGTCCGTGTAGGCGATGTAGTCGTATTGCGGTTTACCGCTTTCGCGGAAATCCCAGTATCTCATAGGCGGAAGCCGGGATGGCGGCGCCCATGACCGACAACGTTTTCGGTCGCCGGATGCAGCAGGGCATCCAGATTGAATCGTAGCGAGGCGATCTGCTGCCAGCCCAGGAAACCCTGGCCGCTGACATAGAAGCGCGCGGCCAGGCGGAGCTGGACATATCGCGCGATCTGCGGGGTCCACGCCAGCTCGGACAGGTTGAAGAAGCCGTCGAAGCAAGGCGTTCCGAAGTAGAGGTTGGTGGCGTACGGGATGCCCGCCGGGTCGAGCTGGCGGAAATAGGGCATCAGGTTGCCGCCCGCGTAAGTCGTGTTCTGGAGCATGACGTTCCAGCGCTTCGCGGTCAGCTTGAGCTCGCCGCCACAGGGGATCTCCGGCTGCGTGCCGCGTCCGCGGTCCAGTTGGTAGGCAACGTACAGGCCCGCCTGCACTGACAACTCCTGCCAGCGGGTCCGGCGGGAGAAGTCTGCCTTCGCCCAGGGCTGCAGCAGGTGGTTGTCCACAACATTGGGCGCGATCGCGGAGCAGGCGTAATGGTAGAAGCTTCCTGACCAGCCCAGCTGCAACCAGCCTGCGGCCTGCCAGCGGCCGGCGGTAATGATCTGGAAACGCTCGCGTGTTTCGGGACCGTACTGGCCCATCCAGTCGAAGCCGATCTCGGCGTAGAAACGCTCGGCGCGCCATTTCAGGAGCACGCCCTCGATATTGCGGTCGGAGTTGCGGAACTGCCCGGAGAAGAAGGCTTCGCCGTAGGCGCCTTCCACGTTGTTACGGGAGAAGATGCCGGCGAACGCGTCGAACGTGCCCTTTTTCGCGCGCACGTGCGCGTTATAATAGATGATGGGCTCCCGGGCAAAGTCTGCCCAGGAGCGCGAGCCCATGTCGTGAGCGAACTCCACGCCCGCCATCAGGCGGTGCCGCACATTCGGGGACGGTTCGACGCTAAAGCCGACCGTCGGTGCGAGCACGATCGTGTGCATCGTTCCGGACGGGATGACGGTGTCGTTCGAATACGCAAACTCGCGGTTGTCGAAAATGTAGCGGAAATCCGCGTCGTATTCCCAATTGAAGCGGGCGGACTGCGCCGTGGCAGGAAGTGCCAGCGCAGCGAACAGCAGGAGGATCAAGACTCTTCTCATATGTACAAAGGTACTTCGTTTCCGAGAGAAAAACAATAACGGGTGCCTTTCTGGGGCACCCGTGTATATTGCAGCGATTGATGAAATTCTAATACTTGTTCAGCGGCACGCCGGCGGTCATCGCGTGGACGCGGCGCTTGACATCCTCGAGCACGGCCTTGTGCTCCTGGAGGGAGGCCTGCTGGGCGTCGGTGAGCGGCTCGTCCTTCTTGACGCCCAGCGCGTCGATGTGCTTGGCGCAGGAGGCGAGGACCTCGTCGATCAGGGCCACGATATCCTCCATGTCCTTCTCCACGAAACCGCGGGAGGTCACGGCCGGGGTGCCGATGCGGAAACCGGAGGTCTGGAAGGGGCTGCGGGTGTCGAACGGGACCATGTTCTTGTTGAGCGTGATCGCGGCGAGCTCCAGCTGCTGCTCGGCGATGCGGCCGGTGACTTCGTCAAATTTGCCGCGCAGGTCGATGAGCATCAGGTGGTTGTCGGTGCCGCCGGAGACGACCTTGTAGCCGCGGCGGAGGAACTCCGCACACATGGCCTGGGCGTTGGCGATCACCTGCTTCTGGTACTGGACATATTCCGGCTGGGCAGCCTCGAAGAAGGCTACGGCCTTGGCCGCGATGACGTGCTCGAGCGGACCGCCCTGCACGCCGGGGAAGACGTAAGAATCGAGGACCTGGCTCATCTTCTTGACGACGCCCTTCGGGGTCGTGCGGCCCTGGGGATCGTCAAAGTCCTTACCGATGAGGATCACGCCGCCACGCGGACCGCGCAGGGTCTTGTGCGTGGTGGAGGTCACGATGTGGGCGTATTTGACAGGGTTCTTCAGCAGACCGGCGGCGATGAGGCCGGCGGTGTGGGCCATATCGATCCAAAGGATGGCGCCCACCTTGTCGGCGATGGCGCGCATGCGCTCGTAATCCCACTCGCGGGAATACGCGGAGGCGCCGCCGATGATCAGCTTCGGCTTGTTCTCGAGGGCGAGCTGCTCCATCTTGTCGTAATCCACGCGGCCGGTCTCCGGATCCAGTCCGTAAGCCACGGCGTGGTACAGCAAGCCGGAGGCGTTGACGGGGGAGCCGTGGGTGAGGTGGCCGCCCTGGCTGAGGTCCAGACCCATGAAGGTGTCGCCAGGCTTGAGGATGGACATGGTCACAGCCATGTTCGCCTGGGCGCCGGAGTGGGGCTGAACGTTGGCCCACTCGGCTCCGTAGAGCGCCTTGAGACGGTCGATGGCCAGCTGCTCGATCTGGTCAACGATCTCACAGCCACCGTAGTAGCGCTTGCCGGGGTAGCCCTCTGCATACTTGTTCGTGCAGATGGAGCCCATGGCCTGGAGCACCTCGTCGGTGACATAGTTTTCAGACGCGATGAGTTCGAGTCCGGCCTTCTGCCGCTCGTACTCTTTCTTGATCAGATCGGAGATTTGGATGTCCTGTTTCATACGGCTAATTAAAATGTGCCGCAAAGGTAATACTTTTTTCCGTATCTTTGCGCTCTATGAGCGACAGGAAATTACTAAATATAGAGTTAGGACGCGTGCGCGCGGACGCGTATTGCGATTTGCCGCCTTCCGGCGTCGTGCTCGTGCTGGATAACATCCGCAGCGCGCACAACGTGGGGAGCGCTTTCCGTACCGGCGACGCCTTCAAGGCCGACAAGGTCTGGCTCTGTGGCATCTGCGCCACGCCGCCCTCCGCCGAGATTCACAAGGTGGCCCTCGGCGCCGAGCTGAGCATGCCCTGGGAGCACGTGGACGATACGCTCGAACTGGTGAAGCGCTTGCGCGAGGAAGGCTGGACCGTCGTCTGCGCCGAGCAGACGGAGCACGCGGTGAGCCTGGAGCATTTCCGGCGCGAGCCGGGGCGCCGCTACGCGGTCGTGTTCGGCAACGAGGTGGACGGCGTGCGGCAGGATGTCGTGGATGCGGCCGACCTGTGCGTGGAGATTCCCCAGTCCGGCACCAAGCACTCGCTCAACGTCAGCGTGTCTGTGGGCGTGGTCCTGTGGCAGCTCTTTTACGGGCATTGACAAATTGTCATTGGCACGGACCTTGATTTTATTGGAGACGTCGCGGCTGGTCCGCGGCGTTTTGTGAATAATACAAATCAAAAACCATATTTATCATGATCAAACCTTTAGCAGACAGAGTCCTGATCGAGCCCAAGGAGGCTGAGACCAAGACGGCATCCGGTATTTACATTCCCGACACGGCGAAAGAGAAGCCCCAGCAGGGTACGGTCATCGCGGCCGGTCCCGGCAAGAAGGACGAGCCGATGGAGGTCAAGGTCGGCGACCAGGTCCTCTATGGCAAGTACGCCGGCACGGAAGTGACGGTCGAAGACAAGAAATATCTTATCGTGAAGCAGTCTGACATTTTAGCAATTCTGTAAATAAAGTCATTCCCGGGCTGACCGGGAATCTAAAATAATAGAGAATTATGGCAAAAGAGATAAAATTCGAAGTCGATGTCCGCTCCAAGATGAAGTCCGGTGCGGACGCGCTGGCTAATGCAGTGAAGGTGACCCTCGGTCCGAAGGGCCGCAACGTAGTGATCGAGAAGAAATTCGGCGCTCCCCAGGTGACCAAGGACGGTGTGACCGTCGCCAAAGAGGTCGAGCTGGAGGACCGTTTTGAGAATATGGGTGCCCAGATGGTCAAGGAGGTCGCCTCCAAGACCAATGAGCAGGCCGGTGACGGTACCACCACCGCCACCGTGCTCGCCCAGGCGATCATCAACGTCGGTATCAAGAACGTGACCGCCGGCGCCAACCCGATGGATCTCAAGCGCGGTATCGACAAGGCTGTCGCTTCCGTGGTCGAGAACCTCCAGAAGCAGAGCCAGCAGGTCGGCGACGACTACTCCAAGGTGGAGCAGGTCGGCACCGTGTCTGCGAACAATGACAATTACATCGGCAAGCTCATCGCCGACGCGATGGCCAAGGTCGGCAAGGACGGTGTGATTACCGTCGAGGAGGCCAAGGGCACCGACACCGAGGTGAAGGTGGTCGAGGGTATGCAGTTCGACCGTGGCTACATCAGCCCGTACTTCATGACCAACGGAGACAAGATGGAGGCTGAGCTCAGCAATCCATCCATCCTCATCACCGACAAGAAGATCTCCTCGATGAAGGACCTCCTCCCGATCCTCGAGCCGATCGCCCGCGAGGGCCGCGAGCTCCTGATCATCGCCGAGGACGTGGACGGCGAGGCGCTGACCACCCTCGTGGTGAACAAGCTTCGCGGTTCGCTCAAGGTGGCTGCCGTCAAGGCCCCGGGCTTCGGCGACCGCCGCAAGGAGATGCTGCAGGATATCGCTACGCTGACGGGCGCCGTCGTGGTGTCCGAGGAGCGCGGCTTCACCCTGGAGAACACGACGCCTGACATGCTCGGCAAGGCCGAGAAGGTGACCATCACCAAGGAGAATACCACCATCGTGGGCGGCGCGGGCGCCAAGGATGCCATCGCCGAGCGCGTGGAGTCCATCAAGAAGCAGATCGAGACCAGCACCTCCGACTACGACAAGGAGAAGCTCAAGGAGCGCCTGGGCAAGCTCGGCGGCGGTGTGGCCGTCCTCTATGTGGGCGCGACCACTGAGGTCGAGATGAAGGAGAAGAAGGACCGCGTGGAGGATGCCCTCAATGCGACGCGTGCCGCCGTGGAGGAAGGCTACCTGCCGGGCGGTGGCGTGGCGTACATCCGCGCTGCGGCTGCCCTCGAGGGAATGAAGGGCGACAATGACGACGAGACCACCGGTATCCACATCGTCGCGAAGGCCATCGAGGAGCCGCTCCGCCAAATCGCGGTCAACGCGGGCGTGGACGGTGCCGTCATCATCCAGAAAATCAAGGAAGGCAAGGGCGACTTCGGTTATAACGCGCGCACGGGCGAATATGTGAAGATGTTCGAGGCCGGCGTGATCGACCCGACCAAGGTCTCCCGCGTCGCGCTGGAGAACGCTGCCTCCGTGGCGGGCATGTTCCTGACCACCGAGTGCGGTATTGTGGACATCCCGGAGCCCGCTCCGGCCGCCCCTGCGATGCCTGCTGGCGGAATGATGTAAAATTTTATGCAAAAAAATTTGCAGGATAAAAAAAAGTAACTACCTTTGCGTCCCCTTTCGGAAACGGGGGGACGCAAAGTTCTTTTACAGCACTTCGGATCGAAAAAATTTTTCGAAAATTTCTTCAAAAAATTTGTAGATTCAAAAAAAGTAACTACCTTTGCAATCCCAATCGCAAGATAGGGTTGGCCATCAGCCGAAAGGCTGGTTTTTTTAGCGCCAAAATTGAAAAGAGTTCATTGAAAAGACTGACAAGATAAGTACAAGCAAGTACCGAGAAACTAAGAATCGAGAGCGTTAATTTCTTTGGAAATTGATCGAGTGTCAGGAGAGACTAAGAAGTATAAAAAATATACAAAGAAGAGTTTGATCCTGGCTCAGGATGAACGCTAGCGGCAGGCTTAACACATGCAAGTCGAGGGGCAGCGCGAGGTAGCAATACTTTGGCGGCGACCGG
>JAEEGJ010017423.1_pt1 | contig 16252 bp, 10 predicted proteins | sample 8958761 | NCBI WGS metagenome assembly JAEEGJ01 (sample SAMN16246546, study PRJNA631951) | gut metagenome | biome: gut microbiome; feature: rumen; material: RS-attached | host: Bos | place: Iran: Karaj | collected 2018-10
CTGTTACCATTAAATGCACCATCTCCAATGCTCGTAACATTCTTGGGAATCGAGATTTCCGATAGATTTTCACAACCACTCATGGCATAGTTCCCAATAGTCTGCAAACTCTCCGGTAGTGTCAACTGGCTGAATTGTGCCAAAGCTAATGAGCTTGGAGCTAAAGCTGTCACACCATTAGGGACACTGCAACTATTGCCTTGAGCGGTGTTAGCCATGGCGAATGAATACACAATACCATCTTTAACAAGGAATGCTCCGTCTGAAGTAGCGAATTTCCCCGAGAACGAACTCAAGCGTGGACAGTGATAGAAAAGATTGCCAGGTTCCTCATTGACAGTGCTCCTGTCAGGCCAGTTTGGCCACCAGCAATTGAAATGAGTAACAGTTTGCGGAATGTTTATACTTGTCAACATTTGGCAATTGTCGAAAGCCGATTCACCTATTGCTTCCACACCGTAAGGCAAATTAACAGTGGCAATCTTTGACGATCTAAATGCTCCATAACCAATCACTTTGACATTGGGTCCCATCGTCAGAGAGAAACTATTGTTATCAGCATCTCCAACATACATGAAAGCGCTGTCACCTATTACTTCCACGCAATCCGGCAAGGTAACGCTGGACAATCGACGGTTGTTCGATATAATAGTATTTGTCGGCCCCGCGAATGCATAGTCATCAAGAACCACAACATCATTGCTGAAAGTAATGATACCAATGTCAAGCCCGTGCGTCGCATCGTAATAGTACACATTGGACACCACTGTATTGGGTTGTGAAAGATCAGAACCAGTGCTGTAACAATAAGTACACGCATCGTGGTCCGTCCGGGTGTAGAATATCTGATTGGATGCAGGAGCGTCAGGTGCCATTCCCACTATACGGTTCGAATAATTGGCCCAATTGCCACTGGAATAAGATGCATCTATAGGCACGGGTACATAAATCGGGCAACTGTTGGTGTTGTCAAGTGCATTCGAACCAAGACCGGGAGCAGTGGGCTTCTTGATTACAATCCTGGTAAGAGCTGTATCATCACTAAAAGCATCTTTCGAGATGTTTACTATTGATGACGGGATTATGACTTCCTGAAGGGAATAACAATCAGCCAAAGCATTTTGGCCAATGACGTTAACGCTTTCGGGAATGCTTATTGTTTCGATTTGGGCCTTCCAGAATGACGCGTGCCATAATGCGTATACCCCTTCTGGAACAACGCAGTTGGTCTTTTGGGTAGCATTGGCTGGCGCAAAAGAAATCAGGTAGTCCGAATTTATAAGGAAAGCATGGTTGCTGCTTGCAAACTTGCCATTGAAGTTCACAAGACCGGGGCATAAGTAAAATGGATTATAGCCATTCTCGCTAACAACGTCTCCTGACCAGCTTGCCGTGATATTGATTACGCTCTCGGGAATTGTAATGTTTGTCAAATAATTGCATTCAGAAAAAGCCCCTGTTCCTATGTAGAGAAGGTTATCCGAAAGGTCAATCGCCTGAAAACCGCACCTTTGGAAAGCGTATTCCTTAATGGCGGTTACATTGTTCCCCATTGTAACTGACGTAAGGTTCTGACAACCAGAAAACGCTCCATAGCCGATTGTCGTGAGGCTCTCTGGCAATGCCACTTTTGTAAGGGCGCCGGCTTGCTGGCTATTCGCAAACAGGACATCGTCCAGCACTGTCAATGGTGCGGTAAATGTGTACACACCTTTTCCGGAATTCGGATCGTAAGAGGCTGCTTGGGCAAATGCATTAGGAGATCCCTGCGGAAGAGTTAATATGACTTCTTGTGTCGCTTCATAATAAATCTGGTTGTCTGCCGGAAAATCGCTTTCAAGTATTCTGTTTTCATACTGAGAGCCCCAAGCTGAAAGATAAGCATCTTTGCTACCTTTGGGGACATAGAATTTGTATTGTCCAGTCAGAGTTCCTGTCAGAGCCGGAGGTGTCGGGCTCTTCATAAACACCTTTTGAATAGTAGAGCTAGAAATGAAGTCACCAGCAAGAGTTTGCAGACTTGCCGGGATGGTGATTTCAGTAATATCGGTGCATTGATAGAAAACTGCCGATTCTAAGGATTCCAATCCATCAGGAAATACAATACTGCTGAACCCACCAAAGGCAAGAGACACAGGTCCCATCACTTTCACGCCAGCCGGAATTATACAATTATTCTCGACTGCTGGATTATTGATAGCAATTGATACTAAACGCTCTCCATTATCCGTCAGTAAAAACGCCCCGTCAGCGCTGGCAAGCGGCCCAGAGAATGCGGACAGACGCTCACAGAAGTAGAACGGGTTATTACCGCTCTCATTAACCGTTGACATGTCGGGCCAGTCGGGCCACTTTGCAGGAATGGTTGTAAGGGATGCCGGCAACTCAATTCCCGGTAAAGATATACACTGGGAGAACGCATAGTGACCAAGCGCCTGCAGGCTGTTTGACAGATGAATCTCTTTAAGACTTTGACAATTGCCAAATGCCCTTTCACCAATAACTGTCACATTATTGCCCATATGCACCGACTGAAGAGGCCAGTTATTCCGGAATGCCTCCTTGCCGATAATTTGCACGCTCTCAGGCAGTGATACGCTCTTAAGCATAACATCTTGAGGATCATAAGGACTTGCCAGATAGAACGCTTGATCGTCAAGCACTGTCAGAGGCTGGGCGAAGGTAATTACACCTCGGTCGGCATCGGTATCATAGGTGTTGCTTATCACCACGTTTCCGGTAGCAGTAGATGCTGCATAAGGAAAAACCTGATGCTCATAGGTGGTGTACCAGATCTGATTGGTCTGTGGCTTCACCCAGCCGGTGCTAGAGCCATTGGCGATGTTTGCAGGATCCTGAATACGACCGTCAAAGTAAATACTTTGCCCACCGCCTGAACCAAATTTTCTAAAAAGATTCCTATCCAATGATATAGTGTTTCCCAATGTATAGGTCGCTTCTTCACCGTTTGTTGCATGCGCGGTAAATCTTGCTCCTTGTTGTAATACTACATCGGGGAAGGTCGTTAGATAATACCTTTTATTACATTCAAAGGTGCCACCATTTGGAGCGTATAATGTCATTGTACTATATCGATTTTGTTCTGATATAGATGCAACTTCAGGTATTGGCTTCGCGCCAGAATCATTCATCCTTATGGAATAAGTACCTGCCAGATATTCACCATTAACAGATTCAACTGTAATTGATGATATATCATCTCTATTCTGGAAAATAAAATAAAAACCAGAATAAGCATTTCGGAAATAAATATCCAGTGTTTCAGCCCTTCCTATAGACACTGCCGCATGTGGATCAAAAGTCCCGGCACTTGCTGTTTGTACCGAGGGCATAACAGTAGTTATGACTGCCGTTTTGGTTATACCTTCCGGTTCAGCATAGCTAGCACTTGAACTGTAGGGATATAAGGCCCATGAATAAGAAATATCGCCTGTATCATCGTGCCCCATTATGAAAGAAATTGTCCCTTTGAATTTGGCCGCAGAAGAAGGTTCTGAATTGATAGCTGTAAATTTTGCGCTTTCGCCCGCACTGAATATTTTTATTTCGTCTCCAGGCAGCCACGTAAATTTATAATTAGCATCAAGGGCTGTTTTCGTTTCAGGATTTCCTTCCATAAAAGCATTAAGAATAATCTCTTGTCCTTCTGTGGAATTATCCTTCGGAAGATCAGAGGGGACATCAGTTCCCAGTTCAACAACTTGGCACGATGCTAATAATGCCGTGCCAATAAAAAGCCACAAAAGGCCTTTAAGGTACTTCATATCGATGTAAATAAGAAGGATTACATATCACCCTCACCTGGATCTTCACCACTACCATGACTATCCATCAAGATGCCGTTCATCTTGATCAGGATCACACTTGTTTCGGGAACGAGATACTGTTCCTCCGTGTTTTTTACAAGATTTTTCATAACCAACAGTATTTAAAGTTAATATATACAAGCAGAGGCCGCCTTGTGGGGCAGCCTTAATTAGAAACTAGTGCGTAATGCAATGAAAGAGAAGGAATTACACCCTTCCCCACTGAAGAAAACGGGTTCAGTACCTATGTGTAGATACTTGCGCATATTGCAAATATAAGAATTATCTGTAAAGATGCAATAGCTAGCGGGAAGCGAGCACGTGCTCTGCGGCGGCGCACAACGCCTCATAGAACTCCTCCCCGAAGGCCTCGGTCAAAGGCCTCCGCAGGAACTGATAGACCCTCACACCCTCGCGGCGCCCCTTCTCGAAGGCTGCGGCACAAATAGACCATTTATGAAGGTTCAAAGCCATTCCGCCGCCCTTGAACCTCTTGACCCTGATGGGATACAAAGAGCATGACTCCGGCTTGGTACATCCGCACTTCTCAATCGCGCAAAGGCACGCACCACTGTCGTCAAAATGCGCAAAAGCACAGGCCGACGACCCGCACACCAGCGGCGTCACCAACTCCCCCTCAGGATCGATCTCAAAAAATCCGTTCAAATCGACGGCATCCCTCCCCGCAGGAAGCATCTCGCCGCAATAGCGCGGGTAATCACGCTCCAGGCCGGGCAGTTCCCTCTCCAGCAGCGGCGCACCGGCATCACCCTCGATGCAGCACACCCCGCGGCAGGCAGCATAATCGCAAGAAAAGTATTCCAACACCACATCCTCCGACACGAGGATGTCTCCTATCTGGATAATGGTCCCGAACTGTCCGCTCATTGCACCACGTACTCACAATTGCACTCGGAAAGCTGAATAAACAGCCGCTGGAGCTCATCCGCTCGCACGCTCTTCACGCGGGAGGCACGGCCGCTGAGCAAATCGCGTCCCATAGCGTTTCGGTACATAAGAGCATCGCGCAGCACTCCAGCGTTATCGTCCTGAGAAGCATAGCGGTTGGTAAGCGCCTTCTTGCAACGCGCGAGAGTAGCGGCATCTACCCCGCTCACGGCCAGGCGGTTCACCACCTCGCGCACAGCCGCCAAAGTCTGCATAGGAGTGGCGGGCGAAACGCTGGAAGGCACCCCCGAAGCAGGGCAGGCCTTGCAGTTCACCCACACGGTAAGCCTTTCGGTAGGCAGCAGATCGGCAGTGCCCGACACCGTACAGCGCACCCCACGGCTCACAAGCGAGCGTATCAGCTCAGCTTCAAGCACCTTGCAGGCAAGTTCGAGGGTGGTAGCACTCTCGGGGCTGAACGGCTGCAGGGCGCAAAGCGAGATGCTCACCCCGCTCTCGCGCCACGTGCCGTGATCGTACGAAGTGGTCCAGCACTCCCGCAGCGGATAAGGCACGCGAGGCCTTACCACCCTTTGTTGGTTGGTGCGGAAATCGCCCAGCGAGTGCGTGAGGAACTTAAGTACCATGGCTTCATTAAGGTCGCCCACCAGCACCAGCAGGCCGTTACGGACGGTATTGCCCTTCTGGGTAAGATACTCGTCGATACGGACAGGGAAATCGCTGCCGGGAAGCGGCGGAAGGCTGCCGACAGCATACCTGTAACCGGGGCACATCGTGCTGTCGAGCACGGCCCTCGTGCCGTCGAGAGAGAACTTGTCGCGCACAAGGCGTATGGCGCGCTCGCTGCGGTAGCGGGCAAAAGCGGCGGTATCGGGCGCGTGCGAATTGCACACCGAGAGCAACGACTTCAGCAGCAGGGGTAGCCTGTCCTTGGGAGCGCTGCCGGTAAAACGGACGTCGGAAAGAGTGACCTGCGGATTGATGTGAATGCCGTTCATCAGCAGCAGATCCTTGAAATGGTCTCCGCTCATTCCGGCCACTTTCTCGAGCCTCAACACATCCACGGCAAAGGCCGATTCGGCCCCGGTGATGCCCTTGACCTCGGCCCATCCGCCCTTGACCATGAAGCCGTAGCGGAAGGTACCGTCGGTAGGCATCTTCTTGTAAATCACGCTGATGCCGTTCGAGAAGGTCCACATCTTGCCTCCGCTCATAGAGTCGGCCGATGTAGTCTTGAGCCTTACCTTGCGGCGCGGCGAAGCGAGCAACAGCGTATCTTCCATCACCGGAACATCCCCAACCGCCGCCAGCGGATGCTCCCATCCTATGCGGAAGGCCTCGCCCAATGTGGCCTCGTCGGGAAGCACAGGCGCGGAGAAATGCAGATGCGTATTGCGCTTGGGCGAAAGGGTCGCGGCAATGTAGCGGTTGAGCAGCTCGGTCTCGCGGCCTATGTCGAGCCTGCGCCCCTCGAAAATAGTCTTGATGGTTGATTCGGAAGCCAGGTTGGAGCCGTACAGATAGGAAGAAATGCACTTATCGACCCACTGGGCGTTGGTCATTGTGAGGTTGCGGGCGTCACGGGTGTACGAGCCGCTAATGGCGGCACGGGCAAATGCCACTTCCTCTTCCGTCGCCCCGTCTTCATCGAGCGAAGAAAGCACTCCGGCGAGCACTCCTGCTGCCTGCGGCAACTTGTCGGCGGCTGTGTTGATACGGATTATGAACATCTCATCACCGGCTGTCTGCTCGCTTGCTATGTAGCGGAAGCGATAGTCGGCAAGAGGCACTCCGGCAAGCGCGAAAGCGCTGCGCAGACGCCTCTCCAGAATGGTCTGCAGTTCGCCTGCAAGCACACGGCTCATTACCGGCTGCACCGTATTCATAAGCGCCCTGTCGGTACGCGGGGCGCGGTAACTGACGCTCACTTCGCCCACCGGTCCCCTGGACGAAGTGACGACCATATTCTCCTGCTGCTTCCAGCTGTACTGCGAAGGGTCGCCCGCTTCAAGACGCTGGGAGATGGTCATCGAAAGTATGCGGATGCGCTCCAAAGTGGCATCGATGTCGATGTTGCCGCTCACAACCAGGGCCTGTTCGTAAGGCGTGGCGCGGGCTATGTCAAAGAGCATGAGGAGAGTCGAGTCGGACACTTCACTGGCAGATACAGGAACATCGGCAAATCGGAATATGGTAGCGCCGCGAGTGTTCTGTATCCAACCCCGCTCGCCGTATCCTACGCCATTGTCGGCGAGGAACATATATGGCTTGCGCCCGAAGAAATGCGGAAGGCTCACAAGACTCTCGCGAGGCGAACTTCCCTTCTCGCGCTTAGGCTGCACAAGCGCAAAATCGGCGTATCCGGGAGTGGAGGAATTCTTGACCAGATAGAAAGTGATGCCGTTGGGCAGGCGTCCGGTGGTAATCTCGGAAGCCTTGGCTATGGCGGGCAATTCCTGAGCCGCCATCCTGCCGCAGCTCAGCAGCAGAATGGCGGTCAGAGTGAATATGCACCGCGTCAGCTTCATTCTTTATTCTCCGAAGATCTCTGCAAGTTTGGAGCCAAGTGCCTCTCCGCGCAGGTCGCGGGCCACTATGATGCCCTCGGGATCGACCAGCAGGCTGGCGGGAATGGCGTTGATGCCGTAGGTAGATGCGGCCACGGTCTCCCAGCCCTTGAGGTCGGAAAGATGTGTCCAAGGCATCTTGAGCTCGTCGATGGCCTTGAGCCAGGCGTCCTTGTCTTTATCGAACGAGAGGCCGACGATATCGAAGCCTTTGGCGTGGTACTTCTCGTAAGCGGCCACCACGTTGGGCATCTCGGCACGGCAAGGGCCGCACCACGAAGCCCAGAAGTCAACCAGTACCCAGTTGCCCTTGCCCAGATACTCGCTGAGCTTATGGGGCGTACCGTCGGTGCCGGGCTCCTCAAGGTCGGTGAACTTCTTGCCTATAGACTCTTCCTTTGCCTTCTCGGCCTCGGCGTACTTGGCTTCGGCCTCATCCATCTTCTGCTTGACGCTCTGAGTGTAAGGATGCTTGGCATAGGGAGCGTCGGAAGCAAAGAATGCCTCCAGCTCTTCTTCTTCCAGGGTCTGGGCGATCTGGGGAGTAAATGCGGCAGGAATGATGTTGTCCGGGTTCTCCTTGAGTATGGTCTGGACCATATCCTCATAGGCGCCCTGATACCCGTCGATCCTGTTCTCGAACTCTTCCATCCGAGCTTCCTGCTCTTCGGGAGTGAGGGCGTCAAAGGCCTTGATATCGTCCCTGAAGCGGTTCATGATAGTAGAAAGGAAGCTGTTGTAATAGTTTATCTTCTTGTTCATCTCGGAGCCCTTGAGCTCCTTGGTGGTAACGTCGATGGATACGGGTGTTCCGTCGTTGAAGAAGAGGAACTGCTGCTGGTTGTCGTCTTCCTTCTGGACAGCGAGCAGGGCGTTCAGATCGGCCTTGCCCGCAAGAGGAAGTTCATTTTGTCCAGCCAGGCTGGTGATGATTTTGCCGGAGAGCAGGTCTTTTACCTGCATGGTCGCACCGTCGGAGTTAAGAACGTTGACGGAGAACTTGACCTGGTTTGATGTGCAGGCGCCCAGAACGACAAGGGCGGCCAGGATTGCTAACTTTTTCATATACTTTGATTTATACTTTTTCTTTACGTCCGCTGCGACGGCTCCTTTCGGCCGCGAATCCCATAACGTGGCTCTCGATGGACACGTCGATGGTGCTGGAGAGGAGCCCCGGGTCCTGGGCCGCTACGGCCTCCACGAAGTCGCGGGCAAGAGGATAGTCGCCGCCGCCGTGGCCGGAGCCTTTGTACTCGGGAATCTCGCTCACCTTAAGGTCCCAAACCTTGGGAGTGCGGGTCTTGAAGTCCCACAGGGTGAATGTGGTGCCGTCTCCGTCGATATATCCCATGGTGCCCATGATGCGGGTCCTCCGGCCGCCATAGGGAGAGAAGGCCTCCATAGAGAATGCCGCCGTCTCGCCGCCCTCGAATACCATTTCGGAGACGTAATGGTCGGGCTGGTCGTTGTCGCAATGGTACACGCAGCGGGCATAACTGTCGTAGGGAGGCGTGTGGAGACGCTGCAGGATGAAGTCAGGATCTTTATTACCTTCGAGGTCAAACACACCAAGGTGCCACTTCTTGTTGCAGTAGATGTCGATGGCGTTGTACGGGCATTCGTCGGCGTGGGGGCAGCCGTCGGTGCACTTGAGGGGTGCGCCTTCAGGGGCGTTCTCCGGTTTGAAGAGGCGCAGCGAGCCGTCCGCCACGATGGTCTTGCAGGGCTTGTCGATGATCCAGCGGAGGATGTCAAGGTCGTGGCACGACTTGGCAAGGATGATGGGGGTGGTTTGCTTGGAGTTGCGCCAGTTGCCTCTCACATAGGAGTGAGCCATATGGGCGTACTGGATAGGCTCCATGTGCTGAATGCTCACCAACTCGCCGATCGCGCCGCTGCGCACCACCTCGCGGAGGGCCAGGAAATAAGGCGCATAACGCAGCACGTGGCACACAGCCACTATCTTATTGTACTTGTGAGCCTGCTTGAGGATGTTCTTGCATTCCCTCTCGGTAGGCGACACGGGCTTCTCGAGGAGCACGTCGTAGCCCATTTCCAGGGCCTTCATGCAAGGGGCGTAGTGCACGTCGTCGGGAGTGGATACCACCACTGCGTCGGCGAATTTGGGCACCTTGAACACCTCGCTCCAGTCGCCGAAGCGATGCTCGGGGGGAACGCCGTGTGCATCAGCCATCCTGCGGCAGCGGTGCTCGAGAATGTCGGACACGCCCACCACCTTTACAGATTCGGGATACTGCTTGAAATAGCCGGCATACACGTTGCCGCGGTTTCCGGCGCCTATAACCACCACTGTTATCTGCCTGGAAGTCCGGGGCTTAAGCGAGCGGATGGGGAGACGCAGGTCGTTGAGAGACGTCTTTTCGTCGGGAAGCGCTGCATCGGCTGCAGTTACGGCCGTTTTGGCAGCTGCTTCGGCAGCAGGAAGACCAAGGGCGGCGCCGGCGGTAACGGCACCGATAGTTTTAAGGAAATCTCTGCGTATCATGGGCGTTGAGTTGATTAGCTTTCAAATATACAGAATATCTCCGAAAATGTCAATGGTCCGGGGACTGATGTCATCCCGAGCGAACGTAGCGAGCCGAGGGATCTCTATTTCCGTTTATACGCCGTAAACCGCCAGGTGATACCAATGTCGAAGTTATTGATACTGTCGTGGTTGTCGCGGAAATACGCAGCGTGGAGGCGGAGGATGTCGTTGCCGAGCGGGAAGAACTCGAAGCCGGCGCCGCCGTACAGATAGTCATTGCCGGCGGGGAGCACCAGGTCGTAAGAAATGCCGTCAGCATCGATGTTGGCTATGTCGTTGAGTTCGTAGCCCACCTTGGTGCAGATGTTCCATTTGCCGAGGGTCAGGATGGCCTTTACGATGAATGACCAGTCGCTGAAAAGGTCTTTCTGTTCGAAGGAAAAACGGTCGATCATGTCAACGTCCACCACCAGTTTGCCCATGTTGAATTTGTTGCCCAGGATGACCCAGTTCATCTTGCGGTGCAACTCGTCTTCTACCAGATTGTAGCTCCAGATGGTCTTCCACCAGGGCCAGAAGTGACCGTTCCAGTACAGGTTGTAGGAGTAGGCGTTCTGGGTGACCGGCGATATGGGCGAGGGTATGAACTGAGCCGAGATGGCCTGTCCCTCGACGGGCGAGAAGGTGGCGGAGGCGCCGAAGGCATAGTACTGATAGAGCCTTGCGCTGAATGCGCCGTAGTAATATACGTCGATGGGGGCGGAGTCGATTTCGTAGCCTCCGGCCATGATGGGTTGCTTGCCTGCAGTGAAGGACCACTTGGGCGACGCCTGCCAGGTGAGCCAGAGGAAGTCGGTGGCGTTGAAGGGGTTGGCGTCTTCGATCTTTTTGTTCAGACGCTGACGCACGCGGAAGGTCAGGCCGTCGGCTAGCTGCCCCTTTATGTGGAGGTTGAAGTAGTCGCCCTGGAAATGGGAGTCGTACACTCCGGCGGTGGTTTGCTGATGGAATGTGGCGCGGGCGTCGAAGGAGATCTCGTCCACGTGGGTTTGCTGGGCCCCGGCTGCTATGGCAATGGCCAGGAATAGTATTAGTGTGATGGCTCTTTTCATAATCGGGCGCAAAGATAGCAATATTTACTATCTTTGCCTATGGGTTTTTGAAATAGAGTATGAGTCCGGTGTTGATAGTGATCTGGGTGCTGTTCTACCTGCTGGCACCAGTGGGAGTGATATGGCTGTGCCGCCGGAGCGCCGCGGCCGGCAAGGTGGGAGCGATTCTGATATTGTACTTCCTCGGCATCATAGTGGCCAACCTTCTGATTTACCCCTTCGAGGGTGCCGCCGAAGCCCTTTTCCCCGTTCAGGACACCCTCTCCAGCCTCACCATCCCCCTGGCTTTGCCCCTCATCCTCTTTGCCTGCGACTTCCGCGGCTGGGGCGCCAAGACAGCGCTTAAGTCGCTGATTATCGGCATGGTGGCTGTGTGCGTCGCCACCATCGGCTCGTATTTCCTGCTGCGAGGGCACCTCTCTCCTGCCGTTGCCGGAATGGCCGTGGGAGTGTACACCGGAGGCACCCCAAATCTGGCTGCTATCAAGATGATGCTGGGGGTGGACGAAGCCACGTATGTGATGATGAACTCGTTCGATATGTTGGTGAGTTTCATCTACTTAACCTTCCTGCTTGCTGCCGGCATCCGTCTCGCCCGCAAGATTCTCCCCTTCAAGCCCGAGCAGCCCTCGAACGGCGCGCCGACAGAACACTCGTCAGCCATGTCACGCAGCGAGTCGGAGATGTACCGCGGCATCTTCTCGCGCGCCCATTTTGGCGGCGTACTCAAAGCAGCGGGGCTGTCGGTAGTAATCGTCGGCATAGCACTTGGCGTGTCGTTTCTGATCACAGGCGGGATCAACATGATCGAGCTCATCCTCACCCTCACCACGCTCTCCATCGGCGCATCGTTCATTCCTGCCGTGCGGCGGTGGGAGAAGAGTTACGATTGCGGGATGTACCTGGTGCTGGTCTTCAGCCTCGTGGTGGCGTCGATGGTGGATGTGCGGCGGCTGGCACTGGGCGAGGGAGTGTGGCTGCTGGCGTTCATAGCGCTGGTGATTTTTGGCTCGCTGCTGCTGCAGATTGTGCTGAGCCGGCTGTTGAAAGTGGATGCGGATACGGCGGTCATCACCTCCGTGGCCATGATCAATTCGCCCCTGTTCGTGCCAATGATTGCCGAGGCCATGAAGAACCGCCGCGTGATTCTCACTGGCATCACTATAGGCATAATCGGCTATGCAGCAGGCAATTACCTCGGCGTCCTCATTGCCTCGCTGCTGGGGTGATAGTTAGTAGTTTAAGTACTCCTTGCCCAGCGAATTAATATAGGATATAATCTCTTTTTCCCGCGCAGGAGATGGTGTTTTGAAGCCGTTAATGTAGCTGCGAAGTAAAGATGGATTTAGCCCGAAACGCTTGGCAAAACCACTGACATTTATCTCGGGATGCGTAAGAAAGAATCGCTGCAATTTAGTCGGTTGAGCATCTGGATACTCAAAACTCTCAAAACTAATCTGAACATCTATTTTGTTCCAAAAGATTCCACTTGCCCCGAATCTATAGTCTGACTTAACTTCATCCGGCGCCTCCAACAACGGACGATACCACAGCAAGGATTGACACAACTCCCTGCCATCATCAGTCACGCCAACAATCTGGTCCGGCGTAAAAGAAATACTGACGATTTTAGTCATCTTCGTTAAAGTATACTTTCCAAGCTTGCTTAATGATTTCAGTATTATCCTGAATTATCCGTTCTATTTTCTTTCGGTCATTTGCTTTAATACCAACAGTATGCTGTAGAACAAATAATCCACTTTGTTCGTCTAGCGAATACTTGGCTTCGCCACCATTCCCTTCAACATGTACATGAATAGGTTCGTGTTCTCTACTATAAAAGAAGAAAACGAATCCGAAAAATCTAAAGAGTTCTGGCATAGTTATTCGTTTAAGTTTTTGCAAATATAGGTAACATTTTTGATACCCACAAGTACATAATAAGAGTTTTGCCTCAGTTTGTTCAATACTTAAAGAGTGTGGGCGCTAAAGCAACATCTGCGGAGGTTTATGCATCTAAATATGTGATGAAACCTAATAGGAAAAAGAAATCGATGCGGATTACTGAAGCAGACTACGTGCTGGCTCAGCGCCGTGCGGCCCGGCTCGAAGAGATAGCCGCCCACGGCAAGCCCGTTTCGTTCCGCACGGCGCTGCACAAATCCAAAAAGATCTACAGCCGCAAGCGCCACAAGAAATCAGACCTACCTCTCATCTGATCGGTTTTTCCCCGTCCCCCAGATGCTGTTTGGTGGTCGCCCACTGCGCGCCCAAACCGCATTTCGGGGCCTTTTTGCGGTTTGCCCGCACAACAAAAAACCAGCAAACCGCAGTCGCCGTGCGGCGGCCTATCTTTTTGCTGATTCTTTAAGAAGTTTTTACGATTCTTTAAGCCTCTCCCGATTATTTGTCCCATCTTTGCGCGACAGGCCGGACCGATGTGAATGAACGGGCCGGAGGGAGAGATTAGAGAGTGTCCGGCCTGCTTCTGAAGGCCTAAACTATATCGTATTATGGAAAACACCTCTTATGGCAGCGGTCCTGGACGCTATGCCGACATCATGCTTGACCGCTGGTTCAAACGTTCTTTCAAGGAGTACGGAAATGCCAGCCGCCTCATGCTCCTGTTTCTTCAAGCTCTTATCCCCGAGCGGCGGATTGCCAGCCTCACCTACACCCCCGAAGAAAGCACCAACCAGAATCAGGACGGCAAATCTGTCCGGGTTGATGTGGAATGTACCGACGAGAACGGACAACGCTTCATGGTGGAAGTGCAGCGCTCCGAGCAGCACGACTTCTTCGACCGGGCGGTATTCAATTCTACCTTCGCCATCCAGCGACAGCTACGCGAGGGCGCGGAACGATTTGCATTCAAGCCGGTGTATTTCATCGGGATCATGCGATTCTCCCTTCACCCCGATGACAAACGTTTCCTCTACAGTTACAGCCTTAAAGAGCTGGAGACGGGAGAGACCATGACTGACGACCTGCATTACATCTTCCTGGAGGTCGGGAAGTGCAGTTCCGCTCCGGATGCTTCTCTGGTTGAGAAGGTCGGTTACGCGCTGAATCATCTGCCCTCCCTTGACGGCAGGCCGGCAGGATTCGATGGAGAAATCTTCGACCTATTGTTTTCCTCGGCAGATTTGCATAATTTTGCCCCTGATGACAAAATCAAATATCTAAACGACATGACTACAGAACGGGACATACGGAACCAGATTGCTTTTGCAAAGGATAAGGGATTCGAGGAAGGACGAGAGGAAGGGCGAGAAGAAGGAAGAGAAGAAGGTAAAATAGAAAAACTACTTGAGACAGCGCGAGCGATGTTGGACGATAATTTGGACCCTAAGCTAATCTCCAAATACACCGGATTGTCAGAAGAGCAGATTGCAGCATTGAAGTAGTTCTAAAACAAATCGCGATACAACGGCAGCAGCCACCGCGGGAGTACCGGGTGGCTGCTGTTAATTTTGAGGTGTCATTCAAACGTCCTGAAAGAATCCCAGGAACTATTGTCCTCAACAGTCTCCTCGATGCTGTCTGGCAAGTTAGCGAACAAGTTGAATCCAGTCCAAGCCTCGATCTGATTCACACTCTTGATGAAGGTTGAATCGGTGTACTTTTCACCATTTTTGTATTCCTTGTGAGCCAACCAGAATCCGATCGCACAAGCAGACTGAATTTGATTTCCGTTCTTTTTTACCTTTAAGAACACTTTCCAGTAATAATTCGGAATGGGGACTTTATAAGGAACAACATCCTGACTTTTCCCCGTCAACTCATAGACAGTCTCATTGCCACCCTGTTTTTGATAACACGGACCTGTCACTACATACAGTATGTCCGTTGTGGTAAACTGTGAGTTGTAGTTGCTCTGATTGCTCGAATCAGTAACCACAAACTGACGCTCGGCGGTCTCTAATGAACTCCAAATACCGCCATTGAAACTGTTTTGAATTTGCGGCGTCTGGTTAGAGAGGATGTATGTCTGGGCCTTATCAGTCGAATTCTTCCTATCTGCGTCGGGAATCTGATGCCCCCGGGCAAACAAATTATCGCTGGAGATAGCGAATCCGGAACTGGAGTAATTTGTTGGATAACTACTTGAACCAACACACACCTGATACTCGGGCTTAATAGCCTCATTGTAGGACCATGTGGCACGAATTGGAGTGTCCAGCACATCTGCTTCAGTAAGAGTGTATGCTGTCCAAAGCGAAGCACACCGGGAATAACTATAGCAGAAGGCGTAGTTTCGAGTGGTTCCGGAACGGAAAACGGTTCCTACATAATCTTCATCTCCGGTAGTTACCGGCAGTTCAAGCCAATCTGAGGGAGCAGATGTGGCAAAAGTACGAACATCACCATACCGATACTCTCCCCCTTCAATAACATATGCCTTATAATAATATGTCGTGAAGTTCAGCAGACCTGAAAGCACCTTTGAAAAAGACGAAGACGTACTACCCGACAAGACCTTCGTTCCAAGGTCCCCCGGTTTGGTTCCATAAAAGAACCCCGTTTCGCTAATGGTTCCTGTTTCTCCCGAAAACGAGCCCAGGAGGGTTGCCCCTCCTGAACTCAAATTTTCAGTCCCTCCGGTAGCTACCTGAGCGGTTGCCTGCGGAGTGGGTGAAGTTCAATTACTTACAGTCAAAGAGAAATTTTTAACACGTAATGCAGCATTTCCTGTAGGATTCACAAGTTTAACAACAACATTATTAGTGTATGTATTTGTTAATGTCATTGTTTGTGCTGACAGGTAGGTACTACTTGATGGTGCAGTTAAAGTTTGAGACTCTTTCCAAGTTACTCCTCCATCATAAGAGACATAAAGGATAGCAGCAGGATCGGTGCCGCTCCCATATTTTGCGACTGTAATTGAAATAATTGCATTAGTGCAGCCTGTTAAATTATAAGCCGGAGATTCCATTGAGCCACCTGAATTCACTTTAAAATACGATCCTGTATCGACATTTGTGAAGGCCCAGCCTTCCGGAACTGAAGAGTAAGAAGTAAGATTGAAACATGTACCGTCAACAGGAGTATTACCGCTATTAGACCTAACAATAATAGACAATGACGTTGACTTCCCTCGATATGTAATTAAAACAGAAGTATTATCAACTGTTAAAGCATCTGACAAACTCGGATTGAATGAGAAATCAGACTCGTTATTTGCATAAGCAATGGTATCACCATCTTTGAAAATACTATCATCAGCAGCATCTTCAACAATAGTAGAAATAACCAACCCTGTAGGATTAAAGTTCTCTCCAACTGAATAAATGCTCTTTGTGGGTTGCGTGGCAACATCAATTGATTTGAGCTGCCATGTGATAGGTG
>JAEEGJ010017424.1_pt1 | contig 16252 bp, 16 predicted proteins | sample 8958761 | NCBI WGS metagenome assembly JAEEGJ01 (sample SAMN16246546, study PRJNA631951) | gut metagenome | biome: gut microbiome; feature: rumen; material: RS-attached | host: Bos | place: Iran: Karaj | collected 2018-10
ATAGCTATCTCGTATTGGATATGCTTGGGTATTTCAAATATCCTGCATCGATTCTTAACGCCAAGTTCTTTGAGTGCCGGAGATATCGCCAGTGTTATCGCTCCTTCTCCTCTAGTAGGATCGGCTACGACTAAGGGTACCTGAAAGGGATCATAGCCTCGGGCAACACATTCTACGCTTGCATAAAACGATTTTAAGTCTATGCACATATAGACTCGTCCCATAACTATGCCTCCTTAAATCATTAAAATAGCCTTATATTACCGCTGTAATTCTCGTATTCATATCCTCTTCGTACCATATCGGCAATCTTTATATTCAATAACTCTTCCGGAAAACACAGGATCTGAGCAGCTTCAGTAACACTACGCCCCTCACGAAAAAGAGTGTCCAGCTCATCGTCATCAATATTAAGATTGGCTAAGAATCTGTTGGCTTCAGCTTCTGTCTTATCGCGCATATTGAAAAAGGTGAATTCGCGTAATGCGCCTTGCATAGCGATATTTGAGTGAAGGACATGATGACCGAGTTCATGCCCGCAGACAAGAAGCTGAGGTATTCGTTTGATTGTTGAAGATATTAGAATGACAGGTATATCGTCGATATAAGTGTATAGACCCTTTAATGAGCCTAAAGGTGAAATTGATACCTTAACGCCAAGGTATTCACATAGTACAAAGGGATCCGTCGTGCCATATTTTTCTTTTAGTTCTTCAACTACTTCAAATATAGTCATACGAACACCTCCCCGTTATTCGTTACTGTTCTTTGTCTTCTCCATCTTTATTTCCCAATATACCTTCTGAAGAGCATTGAATACAGCCTCCTTATCTTCATCAGATAAAGCTCCACCGGCAAACAGTCCTGCGGCATCAGATAATAATTTTTGAGCCTGCTGTTTACCGTCTGCACCATATGCTATTGTTGCAGTTCTTTCAAAGTCTTCTTTATTGTCATATTTCCAGAAATCAACAGAAGTTTGAAAATGTTTGGCGAGACTTTCATAAACCTTTTCTTGTTTAGGAGTTCTGTCGCCTGCTTCATAGAGAATAATAGTCTTTCTTGTAACCCCTATGAGTTCAGCGATTTGTTCCTGCGTCAAACGGCATCCTATGCGGACTTGCTTCAGTTTTTCGGCAAATGTCATAGTGATCTCCTCTTTCAAAGTGTATTTGAATTAATAATGTTCACATTTCAATGTAACCATACTATATCACAGAACATCTGTTTTGTCAATAGGCTTTGAGCGAATTTACTTAAATTCATCATTGCCAACAATCAAAGTACACATTTTTCAACAACATAGACAAATTGAAAATGTTCTCTTGACAAGGTCGACTTTAGGTGATAGAATATAGCCAAGGAATCTTCGCAAGAACGTACAAAGAAAGGAAAAGAGATATTAGCTGACATCATGATAGGGGGATTTTTATGATCGGATATATTAATACAGGCCTTGAAATAACAATTCAGGATCCACTGCATCCAGGACAGTATAAGAAATATAAAGATCTAAATTGGCATGGAATGCCAGAAATCATCTCGTTCACCGACTATCTTCGGTGGAATTATACCCTAAACTATGGAATGTACATAAGGAAGCTACACGCAGGACATAACTTACCAATACCATATAATATAAAATTTAATTCAAAAATACTAAACGTCACAATCGTTAAGGGAAAATATGATCGAGTAGATTACTCGTCATTTCTTTTATACGTTATTTGTGACGTTTTTTTCAATTGTGACGGTAACTATATTCATCAGGAGTATTGCGTAAGTGGTTATTTCAGAATGTTCGGCTCGTCTGATTTCTTTAATAGTGTTGAACTCTATAACGGAAACCGCATTCGTTGCCAATCACCACTTGATGAATTTCTTGTGCCTGTAATGTCAAAAGGCAATTTCGATGTAGTTGCAGCAGAAATTTTAAATAAATATTATAACAAGGAATACGGCTATAACAAAAGAATTAATGGTAAAGCTCTTGCTGAAGGTATGGGGTATACTATTCAGTTTCTGCGTCTATCATTAAACGGTAACATCAAGTCAAAGCTTATTATTGATAAAAAAGATGTTGTTGTCTACGATAGCAATGGTCGTCCAGTAACAAAGATAATACCTGCCAATACGATTCTGGTAGATAAGTTACTTATTGATGACACTAAACTTGACAACGTTATAATCCATGAGTGTGTGCATATTTATTTGCATAATCTGTTTTATTATGCCCAGAGTCTCTACCGTAGAGTGATTGGTAAAGAAATTCCGGAATTTCTTGATTATTTCTATTCTGAAACGCAGAAGGACTGTATACGCTGGATGGAAACGCAAGCTAACTCCATTGCAAGACATATCCAGATGCCTCGAGGCGAAACGACCGACTTTATAATTGATTACATAGACAGATATGACGAAGAATTGAGCTTTGATGATTATCGTGAACTGATTGATATGGTTAAAAACAGGTTCGGAGTATCAAGATATGCAGCTAAGAAGCGAATCATAGAACTTGGCTGGACTGAGGTACGCGGAGTGTACAATTACTGCACTTTGGGTTACGTTGAAGATCATGAAATCGAAAGCAGCCTTCCAACTGATCAAACATATACGCTTCCTTTGAGATGTATTGCTCAGATACTTGGAGAATCAACGGATTTTGCAACGCTTGTAAACTCTCGGAAATACATTTACATTGATGGGCATATGTGCTGCAATGATGAGAAATACGTTATAAAAGACTATGGCGTGGTTTATGGACTTACTGAATATGCAAAGCATAACATGGCTGAATGCTGTATCAGTTTCAAGCAGATCTACGGCAAGCAAGAGTATTCATATACTTATGGAGAGCTTAATAAAGAGGACCTCAAGCTCATTGTTGAGCATACCCTTGATAATGAACAGAAGAAAAGATTGCGCCTTGCAATGGACGAACGTAAGTCTGAGGCTCAAAAACTCGGTAATAAAGCTACAACCAATCCTTTTGGAGAGGCTATAAAGTTCCATATGAAGCGATGCAGAGTTACTTCAGATATACTTGCTGATCGTTCAGGACTTGGTATAGCTACTATAACGAAACTAAGAAACGGTAAGAAAGTAAAGCTGGAAACAATACTCGCTTTTAGTGTAGCCTTAGAACTTGAAAAGACATTCATGCTTGACCTTATACAGAAGGCAAATCTCAGCTTTGACGTAGGAAATCCAGCTCATAATATGTATCTCACTATTCTTGAATTATTACCAAATGCAAATGTTTTTCAAATTAATGAATTTTTGAAGGAAGAGGGATTCACTCCCTGGACGCAGGAAAGAGATAAAACTAATACTAAGGAAGCAGTATAAGAAATAAGGAACAATATAAATCAATTGAGTTATCGTATTCTGTTTTTGTACACTTTTTGTGTACTCCATTCGCCTTGTATACTTTCAGTGTACAAAAAATAATGATTGATATATCTGCTTTGTTATTATATAATTGTGATAGAAATTCAACAGGAGGTTACAGTTATGTATGAGTTGAACGATAAGGAAATCGGAGCGCATCTTAAAGAACTGATGAATGGAATGGGCTATAAAACAACAGCTGCATTTTGCAGAAAATATCTTTTAGAAATAAATAACAAAGTAAACTATACAAAAGACAAACTTAATGAAGATTTAAAAACAACAAAAAACACTTTTTCAAGAATTCTCAGAGGGAAACAACGCATACAGCTTGAACAGTTGCCTATTCTGTCAAGGCTTCTATGTGTTTCATATGAGGAGATTATTTCAGCTGGGAAGCTCTATGCTCCTACAAAAAATCACGTCACAAATTACGATATTGCTCAGTCTCACGACAGAGGAGTTTGGGACGAGTATATGAAGCGTAAAGACACCATTTTCCTGAATTGTGACGAATACTGTAAAACAGTTATTGACTATGCTCTAGAATTCAAAAACTATGCCTTTATAAAGTATCTTCTCGATGAAGGTTTTATCTGGTTTGTAGATCCCAATGCAGATGTCTGTGATATGTATGGTTATAGAGCCGGAACATCAATAAAGCCTAAAGAACTTGCCAGGAACTATCCTGAGAATCGCCTTCCTACAGAAATACAATTCCAGGACCGACTCAGAACACAGACTATTGCACTGGCAATAGAAAACGAAGATTATGATATTTTAGAATCATTGCGAGCAAGAGAAATACCCGAAATGCACAAACTGACATGGAATGGGATCAATCCTACTTATATTTATAAAAACGAACACTTGATTGAAGCAATTGCAAATTCTGAAAATGAAAAGATCATTGATTATTTCTCTGATGAATTTACCATTATGAGTATTAATAATAAGGAAATTACGGTTGTTTTTCCTTATTTGAGTGATGTAATCGAATCTATGCTTAATAATAAAAAGGAAAAATCAGTTGAAACCGCCTTAAAAAAAGCTATTTCCCATAATAAATCCACTTTCAATAAGCTCAATGACATGATAAAAAGAGCTTGCCAATTATACCATGATTCCCAGACGGAACAAATGGAGAGACTCATAAAAGTATGTACTGAAACAGGTTGTAGTGTTAATGATGCGAATATGATAAAACGTTTTAAAGAAAATGCAGATAATTATTCGCATATCTATTCAACGTTTAATATTGACAAGTACAACTATGTATCCTTTTATTATCGTGATAATGGGCAGTATTCCGATATCATAACAAATATCTGTAAAGTTACGAGTAAAAAGGGTACACCTGAAATAAAAAAGCTAATAAAGGAACTTAATGAATGGTATAATAAGATAGTTTCACTGGGAGGTGAAAAGTATGCCGAAATACTGTTATAATTACGATTCCGGCGATTATGAGTACATAGACGAAAACGGTTACAGTTGGGATCAAGGAGAATATGTCTATAATTGGGATGACAGTGAGTATCGTCGTGAAGAAGAGGAAGAAGAAAGAAATCTTTGGGATGACGATGATGATAACGATTGGTAATAAAAAAGCCGCAAGTAATTTGAACTTGCGGCTTTCTGTTAACCAAAGGCTCATAAAGGCGTGATATGATGAGTGACATTATAAGCGTGCGATGGCATTTTTGGCTCACTTTTTTATTAGCAAACATAATAAGCGGCTCGGGAGCAAGCTGTGCTGATGAACAGTTTTTTCTGCAATGCTCCGTATTATTGTAACCGCCAACCAAACCCGGCCACATAGTGAAAAAGGACTGCCAAATGCAGTCCTAATTTTTTATATGCTGTGAATAGTTGACGGTTACGAAAAAAACAAAGAACAGAATCTGAAAACTCTGAAAATACTCGGAGGAAAATAAAATCAATATCGATGAAAACAGGCGGATAATGTGGTTCGCCTGTTTTTTGTCTTTCACATAATGTTCGGAATGTGAAGAATACACTAACAAAACTCTCACATTCATTCACAAAGCTTCGTTGAATGTGAAAAATACAACACAAAAATTCCTACGAAAAACTACATTGACTGCAAATTTATTTCACACAGAAAAAATATAATATAATCACAGCAACGGGAAAGACACCCGTAAGAATAATGGATTTAAACTTCTGAAAGGAACAGTGAATATTATGAGAGCAAATAATTATAACGAAAATAACATAAACGAAAACAGCGAGGTAAACGGTATGAATAATGAGTACAACGGATTTTCAACAGACGGCAATTCACCAAAGGATACTAAGAAAAACACAGCTACAAAGATAGCTGCTTCGCTTATGGCAATGGTACTTGTTTCAGCAGGCTCTATCGGAATTTACCGTCAGACAAACAGTGTCAGCGCAAACACAGCAGCTGAAACTGAAACCGCTTCAGAAACAAAAGAGAACACAAACATATCTTCAAGCGCTGTTATAAAAAATATGAGCATGATAACAACCGAGGACACAGACGGAAACGTTCTCACCACAGAGGAAGTAGTTGAAAAGGTTCTTCCGTCAGTAGTTGGTATTGAGTCAACATTCACAATGACTTCATCAGCAAATTCAGGCAGTTACTACAATTTCGGCGGATTCGGCTACGGTCAGAACCAGCAGCCTCAGACATCAGAGGCAACAGGCACAGGTACAGGCGTTGTTATTACTGAGGACGGCTATATCGTAACAAATGCACACGTTATCTATGATTCGGAATACGGTGCAGGTCTCGCAGACAGCATATCAGTTCTTCTCAACGATGATAATACATACGATGCAGAGGTTATCGGATATGACACAGACTGTGACCTTGCAGTTCTCAAAATACAGGCAAGCGGACTGGTTGCTGCCGAATTCGGCGACAGCGATGAATTAAAACTTGGCGAATCTGTTATTGCTATCGGCAATCCTTTAGGCTTTGAGCTTATGGACACAGTTACAAGTGGTATCGTATCGGGCCTCAACCGTCAGATAAACATCAATGATAAGTCTATGACACTTCTTCAGACAGATGCAGCTATCAACTCAGGCAACTCAGGTGGGCCTCTTATTAATAAGTACGGTCAGGTCATCGGTATCAACTCATCCAAAATGTCAGCTTCATATTCAGAGACAAGCATTGAGGGCATCGGCTTTGCGATTCCTTCAAATGAAGCTGCAAAAATAGTTGAAGATATCATAGAATACGGCTATGTAACAGGCAAACCGCAGCTGGGTATAAGCTGTCAGAACGTTACAGAAAGCATATCAAGAATGTACAATCTTCCTATCGGCGTGTATATCACAGCAGTAACCGACAACAGTGCAGCAGATAATGCAGGCTTACAGGCAGGCGATATCATCATCGAAGTTGATGGAGAAGTTGTATCTACATTCGACGAACTCACCGCCAAGAAGAATGAGCATAAGGCAGGCGAATCAATGGAGATCACCTATACAAGAAACGGCGTTGATAACACAGTTACAGTAACTCTTGATGAGGCTGTAAATGAGAAAAACTAAGTTGTTATCATTCTTCTCTATACATCAGGGGCGGCAGTAACCACCCCGTCCAAAAATCCAATGCTTGATTGCATTTTTGCTTTTTCATTCCCCTCCTTCATTAAACTCCCGTCATCATAGTGATGGGAGTTTTTGTTTATCAATTATATTTCATATAAATTTCACTTCAGCTGAATACAATGCAGTAGCAGGTTTAGTCCGTTATCTTGGAAATGCTCTCAGTGAAGATACATCGAATATAAAGCTTGCGGATAAAGTCTCGGCAAATACACAGGAACACAGCGATATCAGCCCTACAATAACAGCTATTGCAGCAGAAGATGTGGACAATATCGAAACAGTTACAGAAAATGTAAAAACAGCACTTGCTGCAAGCTATCCAAATGCTGAATTTACAATATCTGATGCGGGAAGCAAAATGGAAGCCTGCTATATAAGTCTGGTAGGCGGAATCATCGGAGTGATCGTCAGCTTTATGATAAATCCTGTACTTTCGGGATTTGGGATAAGAACGGAAATGTCGGCAGCAGGAGCGCTCATCACTTTGGTGTTCTCAGTCGTTACAGGTACAGTATTCGGATTTTACCCTGCATGGAAGGCTTCAAAAAGCCCGAAAATGGCGAAATGCCCGAAGGTTTCGCCCGATATAAGTATAATTTCCATATAAGTATCGCTCTTAAAAACGTTCCTTTTCTTGTTTTTATGGCTGAGTTTGGTTGGCGCTTACGTATTATTTCTAATTGTATAGCAAAGTGAGGCTTTCAAACCTCCCTTTTTTATTGCCGAAAATTATTTTTCAGAAACGAATATAAAAAATAGGAGTAAAATCGACGATTTTAACTTGATTATCATTGTATCGTCACATAAAATCTTGAATAATTGTTAGAAACGACCTACGAACCAGAAATGAAATACACATTTATCACGGAGTTGTACAAAAAACAACTCCTATTTTTTATGTCTGTTTTCACATGGTGTTCTATGATAATATATAGACACAGTCAAGGGACAAAGTCCCAAGGCTGAATATAATATTCAAAGCCTGATATGCATTAAGGGCCGCGGATACAAATATGGTTTTTCATTATGAAAAGCATATATTTTGTACCATTACCTTGTCATGCCATGATCAGGCGAGCTCGGAGTCTGCGTACATATATATGCAGACTCCATTTTTTGTGTCCGCAGAAAGGACACTAAAATGGGAAAAATCTATTGTAAGATCGACATGGAGAAGGTCAAGAAGATCATCAGTCAGAAGGGATACTACTTCATATGTACAAAGGTTCTGTACCCTGATTTTATCGGACCAGAGTACATCATAGTGTCTGATGATCCGGATATAACTGTTAAGTATCCGAAAACAAAAGGTATGATAATCGTATCAGTAGAAAAATTTGCTTCTATGGCTGAAGCATATAACCGATACTATAAAAATGATGTTAAACACCTTAGAAGAATAGAACGAAGCTATGAAGAGGATGGATACTCAGAGGAGTGTATTGAAGAGGAAAATGGTGAAGCACACAATATTCTTCCTGATGTTGATTTGCACCCTGTTGAGGAATCGGTTGAAGAAAAAGAAAGAAAAGAAACTATATTAAAAGCTCTTGATGCACTTACTCCAATGCAAAAAGACAGAATCACTCTTTACTATTTCAAGGATTGGACATATGCCCAGATCGGTGAAAAATACGGCGTTAGTCATTGGGCTATATCCAAGTCGATAAGAACAGCAGAAAAAAAGATGAAAAAATATTTGGAAAAAGGTTGCAAAATTACCTCTCTCAGTTCTTTATGAGTAGAGGGGCAAATAAAAAGCCTTTCAGAAACTTGAAAATTAAATATCAACATATAAGTGTGCAGCAAGATCGGTGCAGGGAAAAGAACCTGCAAGCCGCGGACATCCATACGCCATGACCTCAGAAATGAGCGAGCGATAAATATGAGCATGACGGTAGGAGTATAGCCACTCCTATAAGGGCGATGACAGCCGACTTGCGAGCCCGTCCGTAACAACGGCTCTGACTCCGTAAGGGCAGAGAGACAAAGATCTGCGTGAACAGCGAGGACTCTGTTCGGCTTATGTGTTCCCCACCTGGGAGGGTGCCAGAAATGGTAAGAGAATATCCGAGGCCTTTGATCAAAGGAAAATGCCGTCGCGCGTAGTGACGGTAAAGTACCCCAAGATGGGGTGCGTCAGTATGTGAAACGATACATACTGACAACAATAAATAGGGGCAGCCGAAAGGCTGTCCCACCTACATAAAGGAGAAAAAGATGCTTATACCTAAACGTGGGGATATGTTTGTGGCGGATCTTGGACAAGGAACCGGTTCGGAACAGGCAAATGAACGTCCTGTAGTTATCATTCAGAACAATAAGGGTAACTCCTACGCTGATACAACTATCATTGTACCGATTACGTCCCGTATGAAGAACGATATCCCAAACCATGTGATCATACATTACGGCATCCTCAAAAAGTATAAAGGATGCGTACTTACTGAGCAGGTCAGAACGATCTCAATATATAGGTTGAAGAAATACATCGGTACCTTGAGTGAAAAGGATATCCGAAGAATAGAAAAGGCTATGAGGATCAGCCTTGCTATTAACAATAACAAGAAGGTGAAAAATTGAAAATAAAGGAATTATCGCTGCTTTCTGCAGTAAACAGGTTTTATAAGGATGACATGGAAAACGGTCTCCAGCGCCGTGACGGACAGATCGAGATGTCCAAAGAGATAACACAGGCAATAATGGATAATAAGTCCTTAGCAGTCGAGGCTGAGGTCGGAATAGGTAAATCGATTGCCTATCTTGTTCCTCTGGTCCTTCAGTTCTTCCGTGAACGCAAGCAGATGATCATTGCCACTTCGACTATTACTCTTCAGGAGCAGCTTGAGCGTGATATTATCAAAGTGCTTGAAGCTCTTGGAGTAAGAGCTGATGTCGAGATAGCCAAAGGTATGAAAAACTACATATGCCTGAAGAGATTCCAGAACTTCGTAAGAGAGCACAGCGACTACAGCAGAACGTACGACCGTGCTAAATATGGCTTACAGACCAGATCGGACGTCTATGTTTCGAACGATGTATGGAATAAGATATGCATAAACTCATACGGAGAAAAATGCTCGGACTGCCAGTTCCGTAAGATCTGCGAATACACACTGATGCGTGAAAGGATCCGGAACAACGATGAGATCGTGATCTGTAATCAGAATATGCTGGTCACTCACTTAATAAATGAGGAATCGGGAAAAGGTATATTCAAGCCGGATTTCAGTACGGTCGTAATTGATGAGGCTCATAATCTTGAAAGCAAGTTCCGTGACGCTTTTACTACCTCGTATAGCCAGAACGAAATAATCAACGAGATATTGAAAGCAACAACAAATAGGAAAGATGTGCTTTCAAGTCTTATTGTTGAGCTTATCCAGATGGTGGATACTCTCTTCAAATACCTAAAATTTGATATCCATCAGCAGCAGGGCGAAGCAGATGGAGATATGAATACCTACTATTACAGACCAATAAAAGAGGTAAATAGACTTGTTTTCAGGGTACGCTCAGGATTGCTTGAAATAGAAATGAGGACCAACCGAAAACTGAAATGTCTTCAGATGTTCAGGAACCTTGAGAATAAGCATTTCCTTGTATGGCTTACGACTGAGAAAGGGGTTCGCTTCAATGTTTGTAAGAAGAACATCCGAAAGGAAATAGGCAGATTACTCTTTACAAATACAAGAAGAACGATACTGACGTCGGCAACTATAACTTCTCAGAATTCCGGAACACTTAAAGAAAGATATCGATATTTTATGCATAGCCTTGGCTGTCCTGATGATGTATGTGTATCAGCACCCAAGAAGTCTCCATTTAACTTTGATAAGCATACTATGTTGTATGTATCAAACAAGCTGCCTTGTCCGAAAAAGTATAACAGAAATAAATATAGGAATGAAGCTATTTCAGAAATAGTAAAGCTTCTTGATATTACACACGGCAAGACACTTATCCTTTTTACAGCCAAGGATGACAGAGACTATGTCTTTGAAAAGCTTTCAAACATGGGCTTACCGTATAAAATAATGGTACAAAGCAGCGACTCATCTCAGGAACACAGACTTGAAAAGTTTCAGAATAACGTGAATTCTGTTATTCTTGGCACAGGAGCTTATTGGGAAGGAATAAATGTCAAAGGAGAAAGCCTGTCTCAGGTCATCATATTCAAGCTCCCCTTTCCTGTACCTGATCCAATAACAGAATATAAGATGGCGAACAAAGAGTGTCCGCTATTGGAAGTGGCGGTACCGGAGATGATAATTAAGCTGAAACAAGGAGCCGGACGGCTCATACGCAGCTCAGAAGACAAAGGAATAATATCAATACTCGATCCGAGAGTCAGCAGCAGGCTAAAAACAGCGTATAGGGAGGATACGTTAGCATCATTGCCTGAGAAAAATACAACAGAAGAAATATCAGAACTCAAGGAGTTCTGGGACAGTATCAAGGGAGATGATAGTCACGACTGATAACAAACCGGGAATCGCAGACTATATGCTTGCTGTTATGGATCAGATCATAGGAAGTGCAGGCGTTGAAAAGGAGGTGTCAGATACAGAAAAGATAAGGATAAGAGAACTCAATCAAGTCACAGTCACAGAAAGATACATGACTATACGAGAATGGGAGGTAAATGCATGATGCACTTCATCGCAGGGGCTATGTTTGGTGGAACCATGGGTGTTCTGGTAATGTGCCTCTGTATAGTAGCAAGCAGAGCTGACGAACACTAGATTGTACGGCGGTTTACACAAATGTGAACCGCCGCATTTGTTGGCTTTGGTGATACCAATTCTGCCTGTATTGTGGTATCCTTGTGTACTGAAAGGAGGCTAAGTATGGCGAATGTAACAGTAATCGCTCCTGTGAAAACAGAGAGTACGATACATAAAATACGGTGTGCAGCCTATTGCCGAGTATCATCAAGCAGCGAGGATCAGCTACACTCCTATGCAGCCCAGGTAAAATTCTATGGAGAGAAGTTTAATGATTCAGATAATGAGGAACTTATCGATATATATGCTGACGAAGGAATAACCGGAACCAGCGCAGATAAGCGAACTGAATTCCAACGTCTCATAAGAGACTGCAAGCGAGGAAAAATCGACAGGATATACACTAAATCTCTGAGTAGATTTGCCCGAAACACCAAAGAGTGCCTTAATACTGTACGACTGCTCAGAGAACTCGGAATAACTATAATCTTCGAGAAGGAAAACATCGATACAGCTAAGAATACCGACGAATTGATGATAACTATTATGGGCGGACTGGCTCAGGAAGAATCGACTTCCATATCTCAGAATATGAGATGGAGCGTAAGGAAACGAATGGAGAACGGTTCATTCGTTCAAAGTGTACCACCATATGGTTACGTTAAAAAAGATGAGAAACTGGCTGTAGATCCTGAAACGTCCGAGATCGTAAAGGATATATTCAGAATGTATCTTGGAGGTGTAGGCACGAACACGATAGCTCGGATCCTGAATGATCGCGGGATATTGACAGGTATGTACCAAAAGAAATGGAATCACAAAATAGTAAAGTATATCCTGTCTAACGAGAAATATACCGGAGACTCGCTCATGCAGAAGACATATAAGACTGAAACTCTTCCAATGGTCCAGAAGCGGAATCACGGAGAATATGATCAGTATTATGTTGAGAATACACATGAGGGCATTATATCTAAAGCAGACTTTCAGAAAGTTCAGGAAATGCTTTCAGTGTCAGCTTCAAAATTTCATAGGGAGTCAACCAGAAAGCATATATTAGGCTCTATGATCAAGTGCGGAGAATGTGGAAGTACATATAAGCGGAAGTGTAACAATGGGAAGTATTACTGGTCCTGCATAGAACATGACTTGAGCTCACAGAACTGCGGCTCTAAGCCTGTGGCTGAAGAAGCTATAATGCAGGCATTTACTTCGATGGGTAATAAGCTTATACAGCATTATAAGGAGATACTGCTGCCATTACGAAGGAACCTTCAGGAACTGAATATGCGAAGATTCAGTGGTAATACAAAGGTGCTTAATATCCGTAAGGATATGGCTGAACTCAAAGAGCAACGACACGTTATAGCACGTCTACGCAAAAGAGGATTCCTTGACGAAAAGAAATATAACGAGAAACTGATTGAACTAGAAAGTAAGATGGCAAGGCTTGATCGTGAACTGAAAAAACACACGAAGACGGATAGCGAGGATGAAACCCTCGAACAATTGGACATCCTGATAGACTGCTTTGAGAGCCAAAGCTCTATAATGTCAGGATTTAATGAGAAACTATTCGGAATGATAGTTGAGAAAATGATCATAAGGAACAATATGCTCGAATTCTTGCTGATATCAGGGATAGTATTCAAAGAGAGGATATAAGAGAATGTGGTGCTTTGTGAACAAAAACGAAGCACCATTTTTGTTAAGTATGGTGATAGATAAGGAAACGGAGTTGTGGTATTCTTGTGTGAGAAGGAGGTCAGATAATGGCTAAGAATCGGAGAATACCATTCGGCTATCAGATGAACAACGGAGTGATAGTAACCGAGCCGAGAGAACTGTACGCCGTATCAAAGATATTTGCTGATTATCTCAAAGGTAAAAGCCTGCTTGAGATATCCAGATCCATGCAGGAAGAACGGATACCGTATCATCCAGGTGAAGACTTCGGCTGGAACAAGAATATGGTCAAACGTATCCTTGAGAATGAAAAATATCTTGGTACTGAGACATATCCACAGCTCATATCAGCTGACATATTTCATCGGGCAAATAATAAAAAGATCAAGAAAGCTACTAATATCTGCATTGTACCGGAAGAATTGAAGAATATAAGAGATATTACACTGTGTGCCGAGTGCAGAAAAAGGCTATTCAGGAATCAGAACGGAACATGGAACTGTAAAACACAACGATGCAGTGAATTTGAATATGTAGCAACCGACCAGATGATCTTATCTGCGGTGCTTAATATAATAAACTCTGCCATAGCCAATCCGAGTCTGCTTGATGCAGAGGCTGAAATGAGCGTATATACGCCAAATGGAGAGGTTGTAAAGCAGAGAAATGAGATATCAAGACTGATGGACAGCCCTGATATTGAATACGATAGGATAAAGGCTGCAATTATGGAACTAGCAGAGCTTAAGTACGACTGTTGTAACTATGACGATGTTCCGCAGAAGACTGTATTATTGAAGGAGATAATGAAAGGTGTCAAGAGACTCAATACGCTTGATGTAGAGTTACTCCTGAAATGTGCAGAATATATAACGGTCAGTCATAATGCAACAATAGGTCTTGAACTTATAAACGGCGTAAAGCTGAATAATATTACTGAGAGGAGCAGAGATATTGGATGTTACGATGATACCTGCGACGAAGAAAGTAAGTGCTGAAAACACAGATAAATATCATCAGCTTCGAGTCGCAGCTTACTGCCGTGTCAGTACAGAGCAAGAAGAACAACAGAACAGCTATCAGGTTCAGATAGATTATTATACTGAGCTTATAAATCAAAACAAGGAATGGGAGCTTGCCGGGATATTTGCGGACGAAGGAATATCAGGAACTCAGACAAAAAAGCGTACCGAGTTCAATAAGATGATAAGACTCTGCAAGAAACGGAAGATAGACCTTGTACTCTGTAAATCCATAAGCCGATTCGCACGAAATACAGTCGATACTCTTGAGTATGTCCGTCAGCTGAAAGACCTTAACATTGGTGTTATATTTGAGAAAGAGAATATAAATACGCTGACAATGACATCAGAGTTCATGATAGCCCTGTATGGCAGCTTCGCACAGGCTGAGTCTGAATCAATAAGTAAGAACGTAACCTGGGGCGTAGAAAAAGCCTTCCGTGACGGACGAGTCAGATATAACTTAAATAGCCTATATGGTTATCGTAAAGGAAAAGACGGAAAACCGGAGATAATACCTGAGGAAGCCGAAGTAGTAAGGCTGATATATAAGCTGTATCTTGACGGATTAACTCTCAGGCAGATCTCCAAACGCTTGGAAGTATTAAATATACCCAAGCGAGAATATGCAGAATGGTCAATTAACGGCATACATTCAATTCTATCCAATGAAAAGTATGTTGGAGATGCATTGCTTCAAAAGTCATATACAGTAGACTGTATCACGCATAAGAAAGCTAAAAACAACGGTGAACGTACAAAATATCTTGTAACAGATGCGCATGACGCTATTATTGACCGAGATACATATAATCTTGTACAGCAGGAACTGGCTCGTAGAACGGCAATGAGGAAGAAGAGCGAAAAAACAGTATCACTACAAGGAAGGTATTCAGGGAAGTACGCATTAAGCGAATTAATGGTCTGCGCTGAATGTGGATCGGCGTACAAAAGGACGATATGGAAAATCAATGGTAGGAAGTGTCCGGTATGGCGATGCATAAGCAGATTAGATAACGGGAGTAGATACTGCAGGAATTCACCTTCGCTTCACGAAGACAAGCTTCATAATGCGATATTATCTGCAATAAATGAGTACTATGACTGTAAGGAAAATATAAAGGAACTCCTGAAAAACAATGTTGAACAGGCAATCGCAGGAGTTAGCATCAAAGAGACCAAGGAGATACAACACAGGCTTAGTGAGATAGATGATGCGCGAAACGACTATATCAACCTTATAGCTTCAGGAGTTATGGACGAAGAAGCTATGGATGAGCAATTCCAGGAACTGTATGCTGAAGAACAGGAGCTCAACTCAAGGCTGAAATATCTTGAAGAAAACAATAACATAAATGATGATCAAAAGTCAAGGATATCTCAAGCCCTTCAGATTATCGATAACAGTTCTTGTGAACTGGCAGAGTATAAGGATATGCTTATCAGAAAACTGATAGAGTGTGTAAAGGTAAACAGTAAGACAGAAATAACGATAATATTCAAAGGCGGATACGAAGTCACAGCAGAAGTTGAAAAATAGGCCGAATTAAGCATTTCAACCATGGTGTTAAGAGCATTTATCTTGATTTTTCAGCTGATTTGTGGTATAATATTAATATCAAATCCAGTTATATGGGAGGATAGGTATGGAACAGGAACACGACTGGCAATATGACTTAGATGAATACATACGTCAGGGCGAGCCTGACCGTTCAGAGAAAAGTGCTGCGTGGCAGACTGCAATAGGTCTGCAGGACGTTGACGGTCTCCAGACCTCGGAATACCTGCTGGAAACAGCCAAGGAGCATATCG
>JAEEGJ010017426.1_pt1 | contig 16249 bp, 13 predicted proteins | sample 8958761 | NCBI WGS metagenome assembly JAEEGJ01 (sample SAMN16246546, study PRJNA631951) | gut metagenome | biome: gut microbiome; feature: rumen; material: RS-attached | host: Bos | place: Iran: Karaj | collected 2018-10
GGTCATCAAAAAGCTTACCACCAAATTCGAGATAAAGTTTTCCGCCAAATTTAGAGATTCGTTCCCGAATTTTTTCAGATTGAGTTTTTAGATAAGCATCGTTATCAAAACCAACTTTAAACATATAACAAATACCATTTTGAGAGTTTTCCCAATTATAAAAAAATGTAAACCACCATCTCAAGTCCAAAAAAATATTTTTTTGCCATATTTCTAAATTTAGCGTTGAACATGTTTACTTACCGCTACAGAGAACTCGCCGTAGCCCTCGAAAAAAAGGGTGAAGTCCGTTCTGCGCTCGCCAAAACACTCCGCGTGAACCCGGAAGAAATTTTCAACCTCGAAGTGGAACGTTTTTCGCTGGACTCCAGGCGCAAGGGGGACTTACGTTGGTCTTACAACGTGGTTTTTGACTTGAAGCGGAAAGTTCGCGCCACGGGGAATAACGCCCGCGGGCTCATCGAATCCCAACGTGAAATTCGCAGCCTTGATGCAGAGCCCGGCAAAAGCACCGTCCCCATGGCAGGCCACGTCGATATCATCGGAGCTGGTCCTAGCGGTTTATGGGCGGCACTGCACCTTTTGCGCAAAGGATTTTCTGTAGATATTCACGAACAAGGTAAGCAAGTCGAAGAACGATTCCGCGATATCCGCAAATTTTTTGTGGACCGCAAGTTCAACGCACACAGCAATGTGCTATTTGGCGAAGGTGGCGCAGGCGCATTCAGCGATGGAAAGCTCAACACGCGCAGCCGCAATCTGTTCAGCGAAACAGTCCTCAAGGACATGGTGCAATTTGGCGTTGACGAAAGCGTCGTGACGTTTGCCAAGCCGCACATCGGCACAGACAAACTCGTCTTGATGTTGCGCGAAATTCGCTCAGAAATTGTTAAGCTTGGCGGGAAAATTCATTTTAGCACATGCCTTGAAGATATTGAAATCAAACAAGGAAGAATTTGCGCGATAAAGTTAAGAGAGACGAAAGACGAAAGACGTGGTTCGGCAAGCTCACCAACCGAGACGAAAGATGATGTCGCAATCGGCTATTGGAAACCGTGCGAAGCATTGGTTTTGGCAGTGGGGCATTCGGCTCGTGACATTTACCAGTTGCTCCATGCACGTGGAGTCCAGATCGAAAGCAAAGCGTTTGCCATGGGCGTTCGCGTAGAGCACCCGCAAATGCTCATCAACAGGCGCCAGCTCGGCAACGTCGATACAAGACTCACCGGTGCCGCCGAATATTTCCTCGCCACGCCAACGCTCAACAAAACTTCGAGCGCTTACAGTTTTTGCATGTGCCCCGGCGGAGTCCTTGTGCCATGCGCATCGGAACCAGGAACACTTGCGACAAACGGCATGAGCTACAGCCGCCGCAACGGAGCATTTGCCAACGGAGCCATCGCCGTCCCGATTACCGCAGGCGCCGAAGGATTCGACATTCCTTCGAGCGGATCGCTCTTTGGCGGCCTCGACTTGCAGCGCAAAATCGAAAGCGACGCCTATAACGTCGGCGGGAAAAATTACGCCGCCCCCGCGCAAACAATCAAGAGTTTCCTCGCCCACCGCGAAGACAAAGCGCTCCCCAAAACCACTTACCCTTGCGGGCTCGTTCCCAGCAATTTGTGGGATTGGATGGACAAGACGATTTGCAACAGCCTTGCCGAAGGATTCCAAAACTTCGACCGCAAAATCCCAGGATTCATCGAAGAAGGGCTGATCGTCGCTCCCGAAACGCGCACGAGTTCGCCTCTCCGCATCCCGCGCAACAATGAAACGCTCGAAAGCGTCAACACCAAGGGATTGTTCGTCCTCGGAGAAGGCGCGGGTTACGCCGGCGGGATTGTCACCAGCGCTGCCGATGGCGTCCGCCTCGCGCATTTTGCAAAAAAGGAAAAAAGTCTTGAGCCATGAGGTCGCTCGTAAACTCGCTCTGAAAACGCTACGCTTTGAGCCAGACCTAGCCACTAACCACTAATCACTAACCACTTATCATGATTACACGCACTATCGACCGCAACTTTGCCAACATGCGCCTTGACCGATTCCTCCGCAAGGCATTCCCCGAAGAATCCCTCTCGGTGTTCTTCGCTGTCATCCGCAAAAAGAAAGTCCGCGTGAACGGAGTCGTTGGTAAAGCAAACCAGATGCTCGCCGAAGGCGACGTCGTGAACATCTACGAAAATTTTAAGAGCGTTAGTGAGTCAGACGAAAGACGAAAGACGAAAGACGAAAGAGAGACTCAAAGCGACAATCCAAAGACGAGAGACGAGAGTGGTTTAAAGGGCGAAGGCCTTCCCCCCGCTTACGCCGCAGAAGCGGCTCCCGCTACCCCTTCGAGCGGGGACACCACCCCGCAACGCCCCGATGCAAAAGCAACCGGTTTCGCCAAGAACAAAAGCACCTGGGGCAGAGCGCTTACGGGCGCCGAGAAACAAGCGCATTGGGGCGCGCACGAACTCGACCTTATCGTGCAAACCGAAGATTATGTCGTAGTCAACAAGCCCTCGGGACTCGCAAGCCAGCCAGGCAGCGGCACGCGCCCCGGTGAAAGCCTCGTAGAATACCTTTGGGAATGGGGCCGTAACGAAGGCCTCGACTTTAAGCCGACAATTGCCCACCGCCTCGACCAAGAAACATCCGGCATGATTATTGCGGCGCTTCACGGCGACACGCTCCGCGACCTCACGCGCCTTATCCGCGAACACGAAGTTGAAAAATTCTACTTTGCTCTCGTCAAAGGCAACCTCAAGAAAGACCGCGGCACCATCAACGAATCGCTTTTGCGCACCGATAGCGCCAAGGGCAGCAAGATGCTCGTCGGGCAAGATGATGAAAAGGCACAAAAAGCCATCACGCATTACCGCGTCAAGCAGCATTACGAAGGCTATGACCTCGTAAAAATCAAGCTCGAAACGGGCCGCATGCACCAAATCCGCGCACACTTCGCCAGCATCGGGCATCCGCTTTTGGGCGACACGCGCTATGGCGATTTCGCGCTGAATCGCGAAGTGAAAAAGCAATTCGGCCTGAACCGCTTATTCCTGCACAGTTGCCGTTTGGAATTCGACTGGAACGGCGAACACAAAGTGTTCGATTGCCCGCTGCCCAAGGAACTTCGAAACGTCATCAAGCAGTTAAAGCCAATTCATTACGAACGCCCTGAAAATAATTTCGAAAAAAGCCGCAGGCGATAAAATGGCGATGCCGCAACAAGGTGCGGCATGACATAAGCAGGCAAAGCCTGTCTCCCTGGAACAAACGCAAGTTCAAGAAATAATGGATCCCCTCCGCGTTGCTCCGAGGATGACGAGTCCGAGCAGGCTCCGGCCGGGAAGGCAACAGCAACGTTAGGCGCGTACTAGCGGAAAGTCGAATTGTATGCTTCGCGGGGTGGCAAACTTGTCAAACGCAATCTCGTAGCAGAAGTTCTTTTCGTCAACAGCACGAACCGTGCCTGCCCCAAAGATTTTATGCATCACGCGATCGCCAACTTCAAACGTTGCCGAAGGCGCTTTCTTAACCATTCCCAAACTCTCGTCGCTCAAGAAATCACGTTCCTGATCGACATTGGCAATGTGCGCTTTCGCCGCTTCAAGCAAATCTTCCGATAATCCGCGAGCCACATCCAGCCCGCCCATATCCATTTCAAGCAAGAATCTCGACGGATAACGCGTTCCGCTCTCCCCCGCCACCCCATCTTCAGCATCGCTCAAGCACAATACATTCTCGGCACGCGTGAACGCCACATACGCAAGCCTGCGTTCTTCTTCCAATTGCACTTTATTCTGCACTCGCTTCACCGGGAAAAAGCCCTCGTTCAAACCACATACAAAAACGTACGGGAATTCCAGCCCCTTCGCATTGTGAATCGTCATGAGTTGCACGCGATCTTTTTCTTCGGAATCTTCATCCACATTCGTGAATAGCACAATGTTCTGCAAATACTCATCTAGCGAAGCATCTTCCTCGTAATAATTTTCAAACTCCAGAATTCCCTGTTTCAGTTCCGCGAGATTGTCCAAGCGGTCTTCGTCGCCGTCCAAGCGCAACATTTCTTCGTACTTCGTTTCACGCAAAATCTTCGCCAAAATTTCAGAAACGCTCATGTCCCTGTAGCACGAACGATACTTTTCTATCAGCTTCACATACTCAACGACATTGCTTCGCGCCAAAAATCCCTTGCAATCAAAATCAATCTTATTGCGTTCATTCCCCACCGACGACATTTCCGCCTGCGACGAAATATCGCAAGCCACATCATTCAACATCCCGGCTTCCGACACAATTTCCAAAAGCGCTTCGTAAAGTCCAACGCCTCGCGCATCGGCAAAGGCCTGCAATATAGAAACCTTGCGCGGCCCAAACTGGCGCTTGGGCGTGTTCACCGTCCGCAAGAACGACAAATCATCGGCGTACACGAGCATGCGCAAATAGCAAATCACGTCCTTGATTTCTTTGCGCTGGTAAAACCCGACACCGCTATAAACCTTATACGGAATATTTTCTGCCATCAAAGCTTCTTCGACAGAACGCGACTGCGAATGCATTCTATACAGTACCGCAATATCTTTGTAACGCATACCGCCCGCACTCTGCACCGCATTCTGGATGCGTTCCACGATCCATTTCGCTTCTTCGCGCGTATTCTTTGCATGGTAAAAGACAGGCGTTTTTCCGCCAACGCGAACCGGCCTCAAGACCTTTTCGATTCTAAACTTGTTGTTCTTGATAACCGCATCAGGCACTTTCAAAATGCTCGGCGTTGAACGATAATTGTTCTGCAACAAAATCGTCTTCGTCCCTTGATGCGTCTTGTCAAATTCAAGAATGCGATTGACATCCGCGCCGCGCCAGCCGTAAATCGTCTGGTCCGGGTCCCCCACCACAAACAAATTCTTGTGATAGCTCGAAAGCAAATCCGCGAGCATGAATTGCTGACCGTCAATGTCCTGATATTCATCGACCATCACATACATCATGCGCTTGCGCCACTTGTCGAGCTGTTCCGGGAAACTTTGCAGAATGTACAGCGTCACCAGAATCAAGTCGTCAAAATCTAGCGCATAATTTTTCTTTTGCTCATAGAGATAGCGGTAATAAACCTTCATCCACTTGTCGTCCGCTTCGTCCGACAATTCCAGCAAATGATCTTTCGGCATTTCGCGGCCATCCTCATCGCGGCTTTCCTCGCTGCGGTCATCGTCTCCGCGAGCATCCGCACTCTGACCATCCGCACTCTCCGAAGGAAGTTCCGCAAAAAGCGAAACGTAATCAAGCTCATTTGCCTTGCGCCCCCCGATAAAATCGAGGACACTACTGATTTTCAAATCCTTGAGCGAATACCCTAAATCCACATACGCCTTGCGCAAAAGCGATTTCTGGTCATCCTCATCCAGAATCATGAATTCCTTCGGGTAATTGAGCACATGGATTTCTTCGCGCAAAAACCGCACACAGAATCCGTGGAATGTGGAAATGTAGCCGCTGTCATCGCCGCCCAAAATCGAGCGGATGCGCTTTTTCATTTCGTTCGCGGCCTTGTTCGTGAACGTCACGCAAAGAATGTTCGCAGGCGAAATGCCCATTTCCTTCACGAGATACAAATAGCGATGCGTGAGCGTTTTCGTCTTGCCCGATCCAGCGCCCGCCACAACGCGCACATAACCTTCGGTGGTCTCCACCGCCTCTAGCTGTTCCTTGTCCAAACGCGAGCGCTCCCCCTCAAGGGAAACCATAACCTGAGCCTTCATTTCTGGGGAAAGAACCATCTGCGCCTCGCGTAGTGAACATTTGTTTTACTGCACAAAAAGTAGTCTTTTAAATATATTCCGTCAAGTTAAATCATATAGACACCGAAACACCGTAACAATCAATTGGCTTTTTTTTCAAAAAAACGCCATTTCGTACGATACCATTCTAAATTAGAATGTTTTCGTAAGATATTTTTAAGCAATTCAAGGACATTTGGCTATATTTACAGACGGAGCAATGATAAAACACGTTATCGGCCAAGGAGTATATATGCTTAAAATGTTCTCCAGAACAGTGGCTATCGTAATTATTGTGTGTAGTACAATGCTGTTTGCGCAAAGCGCATCCCAGACCAACGAAAAAAAGCCTATCAGGACAACCAAAAGCCTCCAGAGCATGAATTTTTATCTGCCTATCGAATCAGAGACATGGAAGATAAAAGCCATCAACTACGACTGGAGTTCCGTGAGTTACCAATTTGGCTGGACACGCTATAAAACAGAAAAAAACGGCTACTCTTCCGTATTCGGATTGGGGATCGGCTTTTTAAACGGAGAATTCAAAGATGAAATCACCCGCCAAAAGACAGAATTAAAAGGGCTCGATTTTAACGTCAAGCTAGGCATTGGCATGGCCCCTATTTCGAACGATTTGATTGCCGCGGTGTATTTCCTTTGCGGAGTTGACTTGAAATTGCTCGAAGGGGACGTAAAAACAGAAACACACAAATACAACCCCGGGGCGATATATGTTGATGCGGTCATCGGTGGCACGGTCATTGTTGGTTACCATGTTTTCGATAACATCGGCGTCATTGGCGGCATAGACATCACTACAAATGCATACGGAATTGGAGCCTACTACAACGATCCTGCCCGATTGTCCAAAACAAGCAGACTTTCTTACCTATTCACAGGCGTCAATGTGACTCCACACATCGGATTGTTCTTCGTCTTCTAATTTCTTATTCATATTCCTCCTCAATAACCCCAACCCTGCACGAAAAACGTGCAGGGTTTTTATGCAAAAAAACTTTTCCGCCGTACAAATGAGTATATTATTCACATCCAAATTCAGGAGGTTCAAATGCTAATCGTCAATACTGACTTTATCAGTGGCAAGGAAATCGAAACAGTCCAGCTCGTCAAAGGGAGCATTGTTTTTTCGAAGAATGTCGTTCGAGACATTTTCGCAGGCCTCAAAACAATTATCGGTGGCGAAATTGCGGGCTACTCCGAAATGATGAACGAAGCGCGCCAAAAAGCAACGGAACGCATGATCCAGGAAGCTAAATCCATTGGCGCCGATGCCATTATAAACGTGCGCTATTCCACAAGCAGCCTGATGGCAAGTGCCGCAGAAATTATCGCCTACGGAACCGCAGTCCGCTACAAGAAATAATTACAGCTAGGCTCCGTAATTTCGAATAAAGAAGACCGCAAGTACAGCCGCAATAGACAAGTACACAAAAACAACTAGTGCGGCTTTTTTTCGGCTACCTTCAAAACGGATTTCTGGCAGAGTCTTCACAAAACAAATCTGCCAGAGATCAAACAACACCCAAGCGAAGTTGACCAAAGCAAGACACAGGCCTACATGGTGCGGAGCAATCAGAGCCACTAATGTCAAATAGATTTTTATGCTACCCGAAACGCTGTTGGCGAGCATAAAATTATGCGCTCCGACAAAGCCACCTAAACAGGCGGCCACAGCCATCTTTGTTCGGTTCCTCGGTTTTAATTCTTCAAATTCCATTTAGCTATCCCTATACACCGCGCCAAAATTAAAAACATTCATATCATCCAAAAAACTTTTTAGTTCTTACTTTTAAATCACGTGACTATAATCACGAAACTTTCTATTTTTATTATATGGCAAATTCATTACTTTCCGGAAAATTCGCAGCTGTTCTCCCCGCTGGCGGGCTTGGCAAGCGCATGGGCGGCAACATTCCCAAGCAGTTGATGCAACTCGGCGGCAAACCCGTCTACCAGTATTCCCTCGAAACATTCCTCAAGATGGACGAAATTGCAGAAGTCGTCATGGCGGTTCCTGCAGACTGGAAGGACTATTTCGAAAAAGAAATCGAAGCCTGGATTTCTGCAAGCGAGAATGCCGAAAAGTTTAGAACAAAATTAAAGATTGTTTTAGGCGGTACAGAACGCTGGCAGTCCGTAGAAAACGGCGTAAACGCACTCACGAGTAGCGCCGAATACGTTCTAGTACACGATGTCGCACGCCCGTTTATAAGCGAAAAAATCATCCGCGACGTTTTTAATACACTCGTCAACAAAGGCAGTTGCCTCGTTGCAAAACCAGCGATCGACACCATCAAGATAGCTAGTGATGGCCGCGTCGAAAGCACGATCGACCGCCGTAAAGTCTGGCTTGCGCAGACACCGCAAGCAGCGCGTATCGATTTGCTCAAGCAGCTCTACACGCGCATTGCAAAAGAGCCGCTCGACTTTACGCCAACTGACGAAGCTAGCATTCTCGAATTCTTTGGCGAGCCCGTTTACATCGTCAAGGGCGAATCCGCAAACGACAAGCTCACTACGCCTGAGGACTTTGAAGTTTTTGCAAACCGAGCGAAACATGTTTAAAGGCGACAACCCCTCTCGAGGACAAATGAAATACTTAAAAATTTTTGGTTTTCTAAGCGCATGCATTCTCATGACTTCGTGCGCACAATCCCTTTCCGTATCTAAAAAAGAAACGTTTGAACAGAAATCGGGGATCATCGGCGTTTTCCGCCAGCCCGTCGGTTTCTGCAGTGGCGGTTACCAACAGCAAATCAAGCTCGGTGGTGAAAAGATCGTCGTCAAGCCCACATGGACTAGCGAACAGGACAATCTCTTCTCCGCATACATCCAACCGGGAAAAGCAAATTTGGAATCCTACCATTACGCTTGCGGAATCACATCAACAACACTTACCCCCGTAGAAAAACACGGTGTCGTCATTCCACAAAACGGTTTCTGCAAAATCGTCATGTCCTTCCTTAATAACGACGAGCTCTTTTCGAAAAATGATGTCCTGCTATTCAACCATTTCAAAAAAGACGAAGTAGCAGTTGAGTTCGACGATATTCCTTATTGCGAAACGTATTAAGGGGACTTCCTTTAATTAAGGCCATAAAGTAGTACTAAAACATCGTATTTTCGATTTTTACGCCCTCAAAACTTACTTTTTTCTTATCTTTAAAAATAAGAAAGAGGGGAAAATACGATGTTTCAAGCAATTTCACTTTTATTTTTTCTTATTGCATTTGTTGCTTGTAGTGACAGCGGGTCAAGCCATTCTAGCGAGCCAACCTCTGATAACGAAATAGAAGGATTCGTTCTCCTCAAAAGCGGCTCCGTTACCATTGGATCCAACGACAAAAGCTTTAAGGTTAATGAGCGCCCTGCCATGAGCGTTCTATTGGACTATGATTTCTACATGGGCATTCACGAAGTCACTTGCGGTGATTACGCAAAAATTGCCCATAAAGCAAAACTTAAAACCTTTGGAAAATGCGAGAACGACAGCCTCCCGATTACCGATATTACTTACTACGATGCAGTCCTATTTGCGAACGCCCAAAGCAAGCAGAAAAAATACGACACAGCATACACCTACAGCAAGGCAATCTACACCAACGACGGGCATTGCACAAATTTGGAAGGATTTGCGTTTCACGCCGATGTAAAAGCATTTAGACTCCCGACTGAAGCGGAATGGATTTACGCGGCAACACGCGCCTGGAATGTCAAGAAAAGCTGGAACAGCGGAAACTCCGAATACAAGCTACACTCCGTCTGTACCGCCGGTTCTGATTCTGCAGGTTTCTGCGACATAATCGGAAACGCCATGGAATGGGTAAATGACTGGATGGGAACTTTCCGCGACACGACAATCACCAACTACGTCGGTGCCCCCGATGGCGGAAACTTAGGAGAAAGAATTGTTAAGGGAGGTTGCTATTCTTCTTTAGATAATGAACTCAATCCCTATAGTCGTGGAGATGTCTACACAGTCACGTCTTCAACAAAGGCCGAATACGTTGGCTTTAGACTCGCTTTCGGAAATGTACCGAACGCGCTTTGGATGGGAAATGACGGAAAATCGCAAACGAAAGTCATTATCCCACTTACCGGAAGCGAAACTGTCAAAAAAGTTGTTGGATCATACAACGTTAAACTCGCTTTCCGCAATGATGTTTCCGGCAACATAGCCATCATCGACTACCTAAACGGCACCCAGTCCGTCAAAGAAATCACAAAAGATATCAGCGCTTACCATCCCGAAATTTCACCTGATGGCAAATGGATCGCCTACTGCACGGGTTTCGAGGGAATTTCCGGAAAATCGACAATTTATGTGCAGAATATCGAAGAAGAAAAAGTCGCACCCATAAAACTAGATGTCGAAAAAGCTGTAATTCCCCGCTGGAGAATTATCGAAAACGATACTGTAATTGTCTACGTGACCGATGCCGGCAACAACAAGGACAATTCCTGGAAATCGCAAAGCACATGGCAAGTTCCATTCGCAAACGGAAAATTTGGAACGCCCAAAAAGCTCTTCGACGGCGCATACCACGGAGGCATCAGCGAAGACAACGCGCTCGCCGTTACGGGCGCCAGATTGTTGCGGGCACGCATCGTTAAGAAAGGCTCATCGCTCACGAAGAACGCTCAAGACGTTGTCTGGTACGACAGCGCCCAAGCCTGCAATGCTTCGCTCGCGCAGGACGGAACAAAACGCACCGCGTTCCTCGACTTCGGCGGAAATCCCGGCAAAAAATTTGTAGGAAAGGACTACGCCACTCATGAACGAGTTTTCATCGCAGATAGCACAGGACAATTGATTCAATCCGTCAAATCCCCCACAGGCTACTCCTTTGACCATACCGAATGGGCTACCGATGGCGAGACATCAATTATTGCGGCAACACTCACTAATATAAATGGAGCTCATACCAAAATAGCGCTTGTAAACCCAGCAGACAGCAGCGTTACTGAAATAGTCGAAGGAGAAGAACTATGGCATCCGAACTTGTGGGTAAAAAAGAAGGCAACGAAGCTGAGTTCAAATAGTAGCAGCAGTGCAATGACCAGTTCAAGTTCAAATTTTGAACTTGATTTAGACAGTGCTGGGATGTATTACAATACATCAGGAGCCAGTGACCGAGCTAAAGAATGGCGCTATAAAATGGAATTTCTTTGGAAGTATAGAGATACAGCAAACGTTGTTATCATTGGTTCTTCCCGTACCCTTTTTGGTATAAATCCTTTAGTATTCAACAAGCCCTATTATGCAATTAATTTAGCAATTACATCAGCTTATCTTAAAACCTTTTATCTTTTTTTGCACAATTACATTTTACCACACATGAAAAAAATGAAAGTTGTCATAGATGATATTGACATCGACAGATGGAGTGAAATCAGTTCAGGAATTTTCGGATCTGCATACAAATCTTACCCTGGATACGTTTACGACATAAATCATAATTATTGGAAAGACGGCTATCCTGAAGGTTTAGCAGAAGCGACATACAATTCCCCCGGAGACACATTCATACAAAACTTACTACGTCCAACACGAGGAATGGATCCAACATCTACGGGAGGATGGGGAAAACCTACAAATCCATATATACACCGAGATTCTTCCTGGTTAGTTTATCAAAAGGAAAATTACAATCAAAATTATAATTATCTCATTCAAATGATTGAAGAATGTAAAAACAAAAATATCACTTTTATAGGAGTCATAACACCTCAAAGTCCACACTATAAAAACACAGGTACTTTTGGAAAATATGGTATTCGAAGAAGCGAAGCTCCAGCACTTATAAAAAAAATCGCAGACTTACAAGATAAATACCCCAATTTTATTCTAATGGACGAAAACAAGATGGGAAACCATGACTACACAGATGAAATGGCTCACGATGAAGACCATCTTGCCCCCAAAGGCGCCGACCAGCTGACAAAACGACTTGATTCACTCATCAGGACGCTCAATATTGATTTCTCCCATTAATCGAGTGGTAAAATTGATTCATCGCACCTGTTTTTTCTACATTTACGCCGAAAATTTAAGCAGGCACTAAATTCGCACACCCAGCGGCATCATAAAGTCGCAAGGACAAACACTGCAAGTTTCGTGCCACAAAGGGTAATAAAATGAAAGTTTCTTTGAATTGGCTTAGACGTCACGTTGACCTTCCGGAATCTGCGGAAGATGTCGCAAAGGCGCTCACCTCCATCGGTCTCGAAGTTGAAGGCATGGAAGAACCGGGCAAGGTCTATGACAAGTTGCTCGTTGCAAAGGTTCTCACTTGCGATCCGCACCCGGATAGCGATCACTTGCACATCACTACCGTGAACGACGGCACGAACACCATCCAGGTTGTTTGCGGAGCCCCGAACGTCGCTGCAGGCCAGACGGTTGTGCTCGCCCCGATTGGCGCAGAACTCCCGCTCCCCGACGGCACCAAGCTCAAGATGAAGAAATCCAAGATTCGCGGCGTCGAAAGCTTCGGCATGATTTGCGCCGAAGATGAAATCGGACTTTCTGACGACCACGGTGGAATCATGGTTCTCGACGATTCCATCCCGGCTGGTACGCCGTTCGTAAGCCTCGGCATGTACGATGTTTGCTATGAACTGAACGTCACGCCGAACCGCCCGGACGCTCTTAGCCACCGCGGTGTCGCACGCGAACTCGCCGCCAAGTTTAACCGCCCACTCAAGCCGCTCGCTTACAACTTCAAGGAAGATTCCGAAGACGCAAGCGCCGCCATCAGCCTCGAAGTCGTTCCGGGCTGCGGTTGCTCCCGCTATGTGGGTCGCGTCATCAAGGACGTGAAGGTTGAAAAGTCCCCGGCATGGCTTGCTAAGCTTTTGCACGCTGTCGGCATGAACAGCATCAACAACGTCGTCGACATCACGAACTTCATCTTGATGGACGTCGGTCAGCCGCTCCACAGCTTTGACATGGACCAGCTCCACGGCAACAAGATCAAGGTCCGCCGCGCCGTCAAGGGCGAGCATATTGAAACGATCGACCACACCGCACACGAACTCATCGAAAACGACCTCGTGATTTGCGATGGTGACCGTCCGGCTTGCGTCGCTGGCGTGATGGGCGGTGTCGAATCCGAAATCGTCGACGCTACGAAGAACGTGTTCCTCGAAAGCGCCTGGTTCAACCCGACCGTTATCCGCAAGCAGGCCAAGCGCCTCTGCATTTCTACGGACTCCAGCTACCGCTTCGAACGCGAAATTGACTTTGCAACGCAGGATGAATACAGCAAGTACGCTTGCGCCATGATCCAGGAAGTCGCTGGTGGCCGCATCCTCAAGGGTTCCGTCGAATACACCGGCGAAGACCACAAGAAGGAAAACAACCAGGTCACGCTCCGCGTCGCTCGCGCCGAAAAGGTCATCGGCATGAAGCTCGAAGCAGCCCAGGTCGAAAAGTACCTCACGGGCATCGCCCTGGAAGTCGTGAAGAAGGACGCCGAATCTATCACGTTCAAGATTCCGAGTTTCCGCCCGGACCTCGAACGCGAAGTCGATCTCATCGAAGAAATCGCTCGTCTCGTTGGCTTTGACAACATTCCGTACAGCTTGCCGAAGTTCACGATGCAGCCGAACGAACTCCCGCCGATTGAAGTTTTGAACCGCAAAATCCGCAAGACGCTTTCTGCCATGGGTCTCCACGAATGCTTGAGCCTCCGCTTCACAAGCAAGGCCCGCACCGAAGCCCTCTTTGGCCCCGAAAGCGAAGACCGTCGCAGCAAGCCGGCTCTCCTATTGAACCCGCTTTCCGAAGAACTCGGTGCTGTGCCGACGAGCCTCCTCCCGAACTTGCTCAAGGCTGTTGCCGAAAACGAAAAGAACCGTCCGGGTTCTGTTCGTCTGTTCGAAGTTGCCAAGGGACAGTTCAAGCGTGCTCGCAAGGACGAACGCGATCCGGGCTTTGACGAATCTAACCTCGTTGCCCTCACCATCGCTGGTAACTTTGATACCGATCCGCTCAACGACAAGCCGAAGCAGATTGACTTTGCCGCCTTCAAGGGCTTTGTCCAGAGCTTCTTCAAGCGTCTCGGCCTCGTCGTGGAATTCCGCGCCGCCGCAAAGCCGGAACTCTTCCTCCACCCGGGCAAGCAGGCCGAAATCGTCTGCAATGGCACGGTTCTTGGAACGATGGGCGAACTCCACCCGAACAGCCTCAAGGCTAACGAAATCAGCTACGAGACTTACGTGATGGAAGCCGACATGGACAAGATGGAACACGAAAGCCACAAGAAGATTGTGTTCCAGGCCTTCAGCCGCCAGGTGCCTTCGACCCGCGACATTTCTATCGAAGTTGCAAAGTCGATGACTCACGAAGACGTGCTCGCCCGCATCAAGGCTCTCAACCCGAAGAACCTCGCGAAGATTACTCTCAAGAGCATCTACGAAGGTGAAAAGATTGAAGCAGGCAAGAAGAACATGGTCTATAGCCTCACCTACCAGGCTATGGACCGCACGCTCACGGACGACGAAGTCAACAAGGCACACAACAAGCTTCGCGACAAGCTCGTTCAAAACGGCGACATCGTGCTGAGATAAGTGATTAGTAAGCAGTTTCACAAAAAAAGAGTTGGTCACGCGACCAGCTCTTTTTGTTTTTAAAGTTTTTTGAGAAACTCAAGCTCTGCAGGATTACTTTTTAATCGGCGTATTGTCCAACACAGAAGAAACGGTCTTTTGAACAACCTTCTGCCAATCGCTCAGCGATACAGCAAAAGTGTAACCTGATTTTGCTTCAAAGTCACCATAGCCAAGCCTCTTTCCTGTTTTTGCATCATAGTAGGCATAATTGCCCTTGCCCGTGAAATCTTTGTCTTGGGTGCAAGTAGTCCCCATTCCCACGCCACCACCAGCGTTAAAGCCACCAGTTGTGCAAGTCGTTTCAGATTCTACACGGCCAATCCAAATGTCATTCACAACGAGATAGACATCAGCCTGACCATCCATTTCTTCGACCTTCGGAACCTTGATATTGACACCATTCACGGCAGCGGCTTCGAACTTGACCTTATCCATAGAAACCTTTTCTACAGAATAAAGAACGCCGTTTGTCTGGGAACCCAAATTAGTTTCTAACTGAGCCTTATACCAATCCGAAAAGTTATTCACATATTCCGGCAAATCATCTTGCAGGTCATCTGGATTTGCGATAAACGGCTCCGTAAAAACGACCTTTACCTTGGCAGGCTTTTGAGTCCAGCCCTGATCCATCACAGAACGCGGTGCAGCACAGCCCACCAAAAGCGCACATGCCGATGCTATAGCTAAAGCAAGTTTCATTTTTCTCATACAAACTCCTTCTAAATTATTGAGAAATTATCTAAGTTTTTTAGAATCTAGTAAAATAATATAAGCTTATCCTAACCCGCAAGTCCGATTGACTATTTTACGTAATACACTTTTTATCAAGATAAACCGAGTTATTCACAAAGTATAGGAACATTACCAGCGGACAAAATCTTAGCTGCAATTGAGCCATAGCAAAGACCTTTCCCGACTTTAGACATAGCCTCATTAACATTCGCTCTATCTTCGGCACCAATCGCAAGCGATGGATTATGGAACCCTGCCGGAATTGTTTTCGCCTGTTCCGGAGTTTCATCGCGAGATTCTTTTTCAACCGGTTTAAAAATCAAGTACCGTTCGTCAATTGTCGGAACGTTATCCGATTCAGTCGCGGGTTTTATAGCAAGTTGCGCTGCGCAAAGTACGCTACCAGCAAGCACCGCAATAGCAATAGACTTTAATTGAACCATAAATACCCCCCTCAATCGCAAGCCTAATTCAAGCCAAGCTGTTCACGGACATTTTTGATAAATTCATACTCTTCGGGCGACATGTTGGTCTTGTTTTCATCTTCGTGCGAAGCATTCGCAATACGGACCATGCAATTTGTCACCTGGATTTTAAAATCGTTCGTTGCGCCCAAGAGCGCCTTGACGCAAGCTTTTGTACGGTCGCTTGCCGACTTGTAGCTTGCATAAAGGTCGTTAAATTCATCCCAACTGGCGTTCGGAGTCACTTCGTCATGAATCTTGTCGAGTTCAGCACTTTCCGCTTCCGTTGCCGAAGTCGCCCCCGGCAAAAGCTGTTCATTCTCGTGGTTATGCGAAAGGCAAGCTGTCTGCCAGCACAAAATCAAAAGCGCCATATCAAAATTCATAAGTACCTCTGTTTGACTATTTACATTTATAAAGATACGAAAATTAAGCGCCGATGGCGTAGTCTTTAGTCAATAGCTATTAGTTACTAGAAACTCTTAACTAAAAAATCCTGATTACTTTACTATATTAAACAGCATGGCATACATCGCAATGGCGCGTAAGTGGCGCCCGCAATCATTCAGCGATATGGTCGGTCAGGAACATATCGCAAAGACTCTCGAGAACGCCATTCAGGGCGGTCGTCTCCATCATGCATTCCTT
>JAEEGJ010017427.1_pt1 | contig 16249 bp, 10 predicted proteins | sample 8958761 | NCBI WGS metagenome assembly JAEEGJ01 (sample SAMN16246546, study PRJNA631951) | gut metagenome | biome: gut microbiome; feature: rumen; material: RS-attached | host: Bos | place: Iran: Karaj | collected 2018-10
GTTCCTTCCTCGTAAGAAAAAACATCGTAATTTTCACGCCAGTATTTGTCGTTCTGTTCGATATCATCAAGCTTTACATCTGAATCGCCGAGAGCTTCTTTTATTGAAGTATGAGTAAACTTACGGCTGATTGGGTCATAAGACCAGATATTATCATCGTTACGAAGATAACCTTTTCCTTTATCTGCTTCCGGAAAAAGCTGAACGATTGTCATAAGCTTTCCATCAGTGCGTTCAAAAATCTTGTACTGAAGATTTTCTTTTGGTTTGCCAGGCTTTTCTACAACGAGTGAAATTGTTGCTGAATAATCTCCATGATATGCCTGAACCTCGCGGCTTTCGTCCATAATCTTAAAGCACTTTTCTGCTACATCGGCAGAAACCTGTGCGATGGCAGATGAAGCCAGAATCAAAGCGGCTCCAAATAATATCAGTAATTTTTTCATTTATATACTCCTCTCTAGTGGTTTCGACAGGCTCAACCACCGTGTTTTCAGTTTACTTAACTGTACGCAGTGCCTCGGCAGGGCTCATTCTTGCGGCTTGATATGCGCTTCCGCTTACTGCCCCTGAGGTCAGTAATATCAGAATTATATACTGAATTATAATTGATAATACAGATACTTTGAAAGTGAAATGCCCCTTCTGCAGGAAGAAAGAAAGCGCTTCATTTTGAATCGGTATAAGATGCACAATCATCATTACAATTACAGCAAAAATCAAACCGGCAAGTGCACCGATTACACAGAGTATTACAGCTTCACTTGTGAAGACACGGCGTATGTCTTTACCGGTCATACCAAGAGCACGCATTGTTCCGATTTCGCGGATACGTTCGTACAAAACCATGCGGTAAGTGTTAGACACGCCTACCATTACAATCAGCAGGATTACAACAAGAATTACAGTTGTAATGATGTGTACGATGTTCAGTACAGTTTTAATCTGAGGGATTTCGTCGTACAGAGTTTCTACACCGTACTTTACACCCTTCCATTCATTTTCAGCCTTTCTTGTGTCTATCTGCTTTTCGATTCCTTTTCCTATATTTGTAGGATTAGTCTTCATAGCAAGGGCACGGCTTGTTACATTTATCTCCGGATTCTTTTCGCTGTCCTGACGGATTCTTGCTTCAATCAGGTTTGCAGCCTTTGTCTGCTGATTCTTATCGCGCAGATAAATTGAGAACATTGAGTATCCGCCTTCCGGCATTTCGATAATTGTATTTACATCTTCAATGTCTGCATAAGCCTGCATAGAATTCATAAAGCTGTTTGACTTAATGATTCCGGTAATTGTCATGTCAGCAAAGGTGTTCTGTCCGTAAACTGTGTAAGTTGAATAGATGATTTCATCGCCAACCTGAAGGTTCAAAGACTCTGCAATCTTGTCACTGATAATCAATCCGTTTGTAAGGTTTTCATCAACTCCACCGCTTTTAAACTGGAAGGACTCGCGTAAAAGTTTTTCGTTCAAGTCACGGCCATAAAGCTGAATAGCTGATTTCTTGCCGTTGAAAATTACAGTTCCGCTGGACATTGTAAAGCAGGAATAATAATCATATTTGATATCAAGCTCGTCTACGATGTTCTTAACATAATCTCTGTCGCGGACGATGTTTACAAGCTTAACTTTTCCACCAGGAGAATCCGGATTAAGCCATTCGAGTCCCTGGGCTATTACGTTTCCGCCGACCAGCTGCGTAATCTGATTTTCAAGGTTGCCTACCATTCCGGTTGTAAGACCATCGATTGCTGTAACTACAAAGAAGCCGAAAGCAATTGCAATTGCAAGGATGGCATTACGTCTTTTATTACGGGTAAGATTTCGAAGTGCAACCTTAAGATTACGTTTTACATTTTGTATTCGATATCGTAATGTCTGAATATACTTTCGTAAAATTTTCATTTTCCTACTCCTTGCTGAGAGCCTTAATCGGCGTAATTCTGAGCGCAGACTTTACTGGGTATCTGTTACTGATAATACTTCCCAAAAGTGCAACAAGAATTGTAACTATGATGATTTTTGGAGTCGGGCTGAAGTGAAGGAGTCCGCCGCCGAGAATCATTTTTGCAATTGAGTTGGTTATTGCAATGTTGAATGAATTGAAAATCAGCATGCAGATAAAGGCAAAGATGATTCCGGCAAAAGCCGAAAGACTGGTAAGAATTACTGCCTCTGAATAGAAAAGCTTCTTTACAAACTTCTTTTCTGCACCAATTGCACGCATTGTTCCGATTTCGCTTGTTCGCTCAATTACAGAAACTACCATTGTATTCATGATGATGATGAATACTACGATAGCAAGAATTATGATAAGCAGATTGAAAATAAAACCGATTCCTTCAACTGTTCCTGAATAAGAATAGGCTGCTTTTTTCCAGTCCATCGCAAGGGCGTTTACACCCTCTTCCTTAAAGCGCTTGTTGAGGGCTGCTACGATTTTTTTGTCTGCATGTGGATTGTCCAGTTTTGCGAGAACAAACTGCCAGGCTCCGTCATCAGTTTTATTAAGTTCATCGCGAAGGCTTGTATCTCCAAGGATGCTGTCGAAGTCTGAAGTAGAACCGAGAATGCTTGTATCATCTTCTATTTCTCCAAACATATCATCATCACCGCCAAAGAAATCATCTTCAGACATTTCTGAAATTGAAAGGTCTACAGAATCCGGCAGTTCCTGACTGAAGGAGTTTGCATAAGTGAGTTCCGCAAAAGAACGGGCAAGACCCGGTTCACAATAAACGCTCTGGAACATTGCAGAATATTCGTTGGCAGGCTTAAAAATTCCTACAACCTTTGCTTCACGAATAACTCCGCCCATGCTTGCCATAAGAACTTCATCACCTACTTCAAGAGTTTTATCCCAGGTCTTTACGAAGCCTTCGATAACGCGGGTGTCTACAATAATTTCGTTGCTGCCCGGAGTAGGATAATGTCCTTCTATCATTTTCAAATCTGGGAAGAGTTCCCAGAAGCTTCCTGTTTCACCGGCAAAAAGCATGGAAATAGGGAGGTCCATAATTCCGATATCTTTGTCATCATCCTGCAAAACTGAAAAATCAATTTCTGCATCTTTGGAAAGAATTACCTGAGCAGAAATAAGTTTTGACTGCTTTTTAATTCCGTCTGTTTCTGCAAGAATCTTTTCGATTTTTTCCAGATCTGTAAGAGCCGGAATCTGAGGAATCTCACCTGTGATATTTGTGCTGTTTACACCGAAAACATCTATTGCTGTACCTTTTTCAGGGATAACCGAAATTGCAAGGTCGCCGGTTACATTTGCCCTGAAGTCTTTTTCGAGTCCGCGGTTTACCGATTCAAGGAAGGAGTTTCCCATTATTACAATTGCTACGCCAAAAAGGACGAACATAGAAATAATGAGAGTTTTAGACTTGTGTTCCTTGAGGTTGCGCAGGGCCAGTTTGATTATGTCTTTCATTGCCGCTCCCCTTAGATCTTGTAAACGTCTGAGCCCTCTTTGTGCTCGTCGTTGGTAACCTGACCGTCGAGAATGTGAACTACGTGATCACACATATCTACAATTCGTGAGTCATGTGTTGAGAAAATAAAGGTAGTCTGAAGTTCAGGATCTTTATTAAGAGACTTCATAAGCTTAAGAATCTGCTCTGAGTTTTTAGAGTCCAAATTGGCAGTAGGTTCATCAGCAAGAATTACTGGAGCCTTGGTTACAAGGGCACGGGCAATTGCAACACGCTGGCGCTGACCACCAGAAAGCTCATTTGCCTTGTGGTTCTTCCAGTCTGTAAGACCAACCTTTTCGATGAGGAAGTTGATCCACTCTTCTTTCTGAGCCTTTGTAAAATCGTCTACAGGGCTCTTTGAGTTTTTATCTTTTGATTCAAGAAGAAGTGGGAACTCGATATTTTCGTAAACGTTCAAAACCGGAATAAGGTTGAAGGTCTGGAAAATAAAGCCGAGGTGTGAACGGCGGAGGGCTGTAATTCTGCGGTCCAGCTTTGAAGGAATTGCAAGGCGAACCTTCTTTTTCTTTCCGTCTTTTTTATCAGGGCCGGCTGATGACCAGCGGGTATTTACTGTTTCTGCGTCTGCGAGGTCTACACCATCGTAAACGTCTGTATCACCAATTACAATTGAACCACTGCTTGGAAGGTCGATAAGACCTATCATATTTAAGATTGTTGATTTTCCTGAACCTGATGGTCCTGAAACAGCGGCAAACTCTCCCTTTTCTATATCAAAGGAAACTCCACGAACGGCTTCTATCCTTTCTTTTCCGAGGGGATAGAACTTGTGCACGTCTTTTAAGCTAACTACGGCCATTATAAACTCCTTTTATTGTATTTTACGTATTATTGTATTAAGTGCATAATACAGAAATACACTTAATGTGTCAATATTAATATAAATTTTACCCTTTAAAATATATTATGCCTCTCGGGGAAACGCTTGGCAGCGTCGCTCGCAAGACTCGCTCCGAGCAGTTCTTTCGATGAACCTAAACCGACCCGCTGTCGCAGCTCGGTTTTTAACGGTTCTTCGATTGTATGCATGTTTTTGGGGATGTTTTCCCCTACGGCATAATATATTTTAAACACTTAAAGTCATTAATATTGATACATTAGCTCCTAGACAGCTAATAAAATACAATTAAATGAGTTTCTTCTTACCCCAGGATTGAATGTAGTCTTCGGGCTTTTTTGATAAAAGGAGTTTAACGAGAAGGAGGTTTGTCTGGGAGAAGACGTTCTGCATAAGTTCCTGCTGTTCGGAGGTGAAGCGGCTTAGGACGTAGTCGGCTACGGAGATTTTGTCGTTGTCGGGGCGGCCTATGCCGAATCTGAGGCGCCAGAAGTCTGGGGTGTTCAGGACGGCTTTGGTGCTGCGAAGGCCGTTATGGCCGCCCAGGCCGCCGCTCCACTTCAGGCTTACAAAGCCTGGGGCCAGTTCGAGTTCGTCGTGAACTACCAGGATTTCTGAAGGCTGAATCTTGTAGAAGTTTGCAACTTCTATGATGCTGTCGCCGCTCAGGTTCATGTATGTCATTGGCTTGAGGAAGTAGATGTGAGCAGGAGCCTCTTCCGGCACCAGGACCGGAGAGCCGTCTTTTTTTGAGCAGATTTTTGTGTCGCAGGCCCACTGGGAAAGTTCCTGAGGAGTCAGGGATGCTATTTGGCCCTTGAACTTACTCTGCCAGGAAAGGCGTCCTGCAAAAGGTAGAGAATCTTCAAAGTACCAGCTTACATTGTGGCGGGTCTTTTCGTATTCTTTACCGTAATTTCCCAAAAATGCTACGAGTTTAATCATTTTGCCATCTCTTCCAGAGTCTTAAGATACTGAGTTACAGACTTTTCATTAACCTTAAAGCGGTATGGAGTTTCGCTGCAGGTTCCAAAGTACTGCTGCAAATCTTTCTCGTTTTTCTTAGGAATAGCATAGAAATCAACTGAAATATCCTTGAAGGCACAGGTGATTTTTGCTGAAACAACCTTTTCTCCTTCAACTTCATCATCATCAAGATACCAGTCGCGGGTAGAAAGAGAAGCAAAGGAATTAAGCCAGGTTGCGGCAATTCCAGTATCCAGTTCATAACCATCCCCTGCTCCGTCTCCGCTTACGTTCCAGGCAAGGTCATCACCAGTTCCCATTCTTGAAACTGCCCATGTCTTACCTGTTTTATAATCTGTAACAGAAACGTTTGTAATGTCAGATGATTCAAGATTCAAAACAATTGTAGTGCGGGCAGCGGCTACGCTTGTATCAAAGGTGTCGTTGATGCCACCAGAGATAAGATAAATATCTTTTCCGCCGTCAATTGTTGCATAGCACTGAGTAGAAGAAACTGCTGTTTTTCCAATTTCGAGAGTGCGCAAAACCTTGTCGCCAAGCTTTGCAGTAACAACAGTTTTCTTTCCATCAACAAGCTCGTAGCGGTCTGCAATTGCCTCGCTTGAAGTGCTGCCAACTTTATCCAGAGCACGGATATTAGAAATTGCATCGATATAAGAATCAACCATTGAAAGACTTGCAGGATATTTCTGTGAGCCGATAAACCAGTCTTCACCCTCTTTTACAAGGCTGATAGTTTCGCCTGGAGTTACAATTTCAAAAGAATCCGGCTTATCTTTAAGTGTAAAATATTTAGTTGTATCACGTGCGCCAAGTGCCAGCTGCAGAATGCATACAGCAAGCAGAATCACGTCAGCAATTATTAAAACTAATTTTCTTGTCTTCATATAATCACCTTCACCTTATTTTGTAATTGTTCTTGAATCATCAGGATTGTATTTTTTGTTGATTGAACGGCGGCGTGCGCTTCTTAATCTCAATACAATCAGACCACAGATAACTACAATGACTGCAAGTCCGAATGAGTTCAGGTACTTCCAGATGTTTACACCGGCCTTAGACTTTATTGTAAGGTTATTTACAGAAAGGCTCTTTGTGCGCATTGTACAAAGCTCTTCGTTTCCATTCATATAATCAACAACATTCATAAGGAACATTGAAACAGGACTTGAACCATTTTCATCAATAACCTGACGTGTTGTAATTTCAGAAGAACCTGCTACAAAAAGTTTTCCAGGCATAACGCTTGCCTTTACAAAGTTTGAAGTAACAAGCGCATTTTCATCATTCTGACCTTCTGATGCAGCAGCCTTTGTAATTCCTTCCGGAGCTTCGTCAAAGGCAGAGTCAAACTTTCCTTCAAGCAGAAGGGCCAGATCATACTGAGTAAACTGAGAAGCGTCTGCAGGTGGTTCAAGATAAAGAGGATGAAGAGTAATATCATCTTCGAGAGCCCAGGCTTCTTCTGAAGATCTTGCAAGTTCTGTCACCTTAAGATTTTTATTTTCCAATGCATCTGCAGGATCAAGTGAAGAACTCTGCAAAAGATAAACATACCCCAGGTTGTTTGTGATTACATGCTTTTTAGCAAGCTGCTTTTTATGAAGGGTTGGAACCCACCAGTAGTGAAGCTCGCCATACTGTGCGTTCTGGCTTGTAATACAGTTTTTATCCATAATCATATTCTTCTTGTGTTCAATACCATACTTTGCAAGAAGACGGTCCAGGTTGTTGTTATTTGTAATAAAGTGACCAAGTCCGTACATCTGATTTTTACCGTCATCTACAGTACCGTCAATAAAAATCATTACATTTCCACCGCGAAGGAGGAACTGGTCAATTTTATAAAGTTCTTCTTCTGTAAAGTCCTGCTTTGGACCATTGATGATAATTGCATTCATACCGGCAGGAATGTCTGCAGAGTTCAAATCAATATCCTTGAGCTCATAATTATTTGAAATAAGTTTTTCAAAGTTTGCAGCATAATCTGCAGAAGTATGATCTACCTCACCATGTCCTGTGATATAACCAAGGGCTTTAGCATTTGAGAAGAGATTATGAAGTCCGTCATTAAGGCTTGTTTCTACATCTTCAAGTCCGCCAACAACATAGCCAAAGAGAGAACGCTGAATCTCAAGAGGAAGAGCGTAGAACTTTTCACCGTATTCAAGAACAAGACCGATTACAGCCTTTTTCTGAAGGCCTCTGTCTGAATAGGAAATTGTCTGCAGACCATATTTTGCGGCAAGGGCATCTGCTTCGGCTGCATCAGGGCTAACAACCTTGTAGTCTATGCGGTCAAAGTTCTGGCGGTTTACTACGTTATAGGCATCGCGGATAATCTGATCTGCCTCGTCTGTTCCGCTGATTCCAAGCTTTTTCAAATCATCTGAAAGATAAAGGGTAAGAGAAAGCTTTTCATTTTTTGCAAGGCCAGACAGGGCATCTGCCATAGAAATCATTTTTGAAACTCTTGTTGTAAACTCAAGTTCAAAACCGTCTGAAGTCTGAACCGGATTCATGATTTCAATATCATCACCGTAAGCGATAGCAAGTCCCATATAAACCTGCTTGAGTCCAACTTCATTATTTTTGATTTCCTGAATCTGAACCTGCTGAATACCCAAGTCACGGGCAAGCTCTTCATTCTCGGCCTTAGACATATCCATATAAGAAACCGAGAAGTTTTTATTTGCAGCACCCTTGTATTCAACAAGGATATCTTTTACATACTGGTAAACATTGCTGTAAGTAGAAGGAAGTCCGTCGCTGAAGAATACACGTACAGAGAGCGGAGTTTCCAGATTCTTTACAACTGTTTTACTTGCTTTTGAAAGCGAATAAGATTTTGGCGCTGTAAGGTCAAAGCGAACAAATGCTCTGTATCCAACAAGATTCAGGAGCACAAGAAAAATCACAAATAAAATAAAATCTGATTTTGGACCTTTAAGCCATTTTAATATTTTTTTCATCATAATCTCCTTAGGTCGGCCGGGTTAGGCTTTTTCGAGCTGACGAACCTTAACAGTTGCAGCAAAGAAAAGCGCTGTGAGGGAAATAAAATAAATGAAATCCCTTGAATCAATAATACCCCGCGCAATCGAAGTAAAATGTGCCTTTGCAGAAATAAAGCTTAAGAATGAAGAAAGACCTGAAGGCAGGAAAATCAAAAGGAAGTCAATCATTGTGAGGGCTACACAAATTGCAATACCTGCCAGGAAGGCTATGATCTGATTCTTAGTAATAGCTGATGTAAAAATTCCGATTGCAGTAAAGCTTGCGCAAAGGAAGATTGCACCAATAAAACCACCGACAATAGGACCGTAATCCGGAGAGCCGTAAACTTCTGCAGGAATAATAAAGAGCAGAGTTGGAAGCAGCATAACAAGACTTCCAATAAATGACGCAAGATACTTTCCTGTAACAACATCAGTATCTGTAACCGGAAGGGTCATAAGAGTTTCGATGGAACCCGAACGCTTTTCTTCCGCAAAAAGTCTCATAGTAACAGCCGGAATTATAAAGGAAAGAATATGCGGCAAGGCAGAAAAGAAAGCTCGGAGTTCTGCTCTGTCCATCAGGAAGAAGCCGCCATAAAAAGGCATAAAACCGAAATAAAAGAATATGCCTGAAACAACAAGGAATAATACGGAAACAAGATATGCAACCGGAGAAGTAAAATAAGCCTTAAGCTCACGCTTCATGATAATGCATGCTGGACTCTGTGGCTTTTTTGTTTTTACTGTATTTGTGTCGCTCATTATTTAGCCTCCGTTAAAGTATGGAATACATTTTCAAGTGAGTTCTGACTGAGGGCTGCAGAGTAAATATCAAATCCGCCTTCAACAAGCTTTTTAATAAGAGCCGGTCTGATTTCTGCATCACCATTAACTGAAACAACAAGCTCTGAAAGGCCGCCTTCAATACTGTTAGTTGAAACAGCAGAAACACCAGAAACAGACTTTGCAAGTTCTGCAGCAGAAGCCACGTTGCCGCCAACTGAAATATAAACAGTAGACGAAGTGCCAATGCTGTTTTTAAGTTCTTCAATTGAAGAGTCTGCAACAAGCTTACCGCCGCTGATAATGATTGCACGGCTGCAGATTGTTTCTACTTCGCTCAAGATATGAGTTGAAATAATTACTGTGCGGGTTTTACCGATTTCGCGGATAATTGCACGAACATCTTCTACCTGGTTAGGGTCAAGACCGGATGTAGGTTCATCAAGGATAAGGATTTCGGGATCGTTCATAAGGGCATGGGCAAGAGCAACACGCTGGCGGTTACCGCGGGAAAGCTCAGAAATATTTTTGCTCATTACTTCCTTAAGACCACATTCTGCACAAAGGGCAGGAACCTTTACTTCCGGATTCTGTCCGTACATTTTTGCAATGTAGACAAGGTAATCTTCTACAATCATTTCTCCATAAAGGGGAGCAGATTCCGGCATATAGCCGATTTTCTTTTTAGCTTCAACAGGATTTTCGCTGATATCAATTCCATCAATTTTGATTTCGCCTGCGGATGGAGCGAGAAAGCCTGTTATCATTCGCATTGTAGTAGTTTTGCCAGCGCCGTTAGGGCCAAGAAGTCCTACAATCTGTCCTGTAGGAATTGAAAAGCTGACATCATTTACCGCACGAAAATCCCCGAAGTTACGGGAAACGTGGGAAACTTCAATCATTTTAAGTCCTCCAAATTTTTACTATATAATCAAATATACTAAAAAAAACATGAAAAGTTAAATATAGTTAGCGGAAAAATGATGAGAAAAGCGAAAAATAAGAAAATTCATAACTTAAAGCGCAAATCCAGGGTAATCTGGTAACCGTTACTTTCAGGGAACCAGGTACCTTTAAGGGTTGTGTTTATTGGAACTGTGGAAAGCTGCCCCAGAGCCAGATTAAAATCATAATTAAAGACCATGTATATGGCGTGAGTGTATCTTATGTCCTTAAAAAGTTCTGCAAGATAATTGTCACGGCGGATATCCGGCAGGCTTACTTCTGTGGTATCGTAAACAAGGGCCATATTATAGCCGAACCAGAGACCTGCCCTGCGGGCGTACAAAAAATATGGAATTGCCGTGTTATGGATTTCGCGGCCAATCAAAAGTACCTGAAAGCTTGATTCAAAGGCTGTTCCAGGCTTGTTTACAAACTCTACATTGAGAAGGGCCGGCATGCTTAAAACCCAGTGATTTTTTCCTGTGAAAGGCAGAAGCCCCGGAATTGCGGCTTTACCATAAAAGCTGAAGTTAAGCTGGGTTACGTCTGAAACCTTTTGCTCTTCAAGCTGTCTTAATTCTAACATATCCCACATTGCATAGGCCTTCATACCCAGAAGGATTCCCCTCTGCTCAAAGGTTGAAAAACCATATTGATGAATGTTTGAATATTCTACACGCGCTGTAATTTCGTAGAGCTCATAGGCCTGCTTAAAAGACGGCCAGTTTGAAAGGCTTGGGTGCAGCTCGCTTTTTGTCTGATCGTAATAATCTGTTGAGGCACTGTAGCTGCCCTGCAGATTAATTACAAAATGTCTGATGGCAAGACCAACAGGAATTTTCCACTGACCGCCGCCAATTACCTTAAAAGTATATTCACCGTTTCGATTACAGTTGAAAATTACACCGGCCTTTAATTCAACCGGAGTTGAGGTATTTTCTATATAAAATGCTGCAGATTTATCTTTGCTCAAGTTGAGAGATTCTGTGCGGAACTTTGCCAGATAGCTGGAAGGCATATTGTTTGTCCAGGAAAAATCAAGAGGAAGATAGGTCCAGCCGGCAGAAAGAAGAGCCTTGGTATTCATACATGGATCTGTCTGGCTTTCAATTGTAAGGCCTAGACCCGGCCAGTAAAGATTCTTTTCGTTCAGGTCCAGTGTCTTAATAGGGAAAAATGGAGTGAAAGAAAAGTCCAGCATGTATTTGATAGGATTATACCAGCGGACGTTGTAGGTCTGGAGAGCGTCGTGGGGAGAAGATGTTTGTGTATCTCCGAGTTTTTCGTCTTCTCCGGCGGCCTGTGTGGTTCTGGCATTGTCGAGCTCTCCGGCAACATCTACGAGTTCTCCCGCCGCCAGCGGCAAGGAAGAAAGCTCCATCGAACGCAGCTGTTTTTCTGCGTATTTTTTAGCGGAGTAGAAAAGCTTTCCTGAAGGCCCGAGGACGGGGAAGTTTATGCCCCCGGAAAGGTCTGCTGCTGCCAGCTGCACGCTCTGAGGCTCGAAGTTTTCGTTGAGGTATATAAAGCCTGCTCTGGTGTAGGTGTGTTCGTGCGGCAGGGTGAAGACGAAGGTATATTGGGGAAGAGAGGCTGCGCGGGGCGGGTTGTAGGAAAGGCGGCCAAGTTTTAGTCCAGAAGAAGCCTCTCCGGCAGCATCTGTCTTTACCAGCCATTTATTTTTCAAACCGCACTCTACTCCATCAGCCCCTTCAAAACAGAGTCTGCAAAGGAAGTTTTCTTTTCCCTGTCTGAGAACATAACTTATATATCCGTCTCCTCCATAGACTGGAGAAAAAGGTATTTCGTTTCTCTGACAGGTTTGGCTGAAAATCAATTCCGGATCATCTCCATCATTTTCTTCACACGGCAGGGTATAGACCTGGAGCATTGCCCGGCTTTCCAGCACATTTACGCCGGCAAGGGCATATCCTCCGTCTGTCCTTTTTACAATAGCCGCGTCCCGTAAGTTATATTTTGCATCAAGGAATTTTCTTTCTTTTAAATCATAAATCCACACCAGACAGGTAGAAAGGTCTTCCATGTAGCGGGCCTGAGTATAAGAAACTGCCATATAGCGGCCGTCTGGAGAAAGGACCATTCTTTCTACATTATCTGCGAGAAAGAGCAGCTGGCGTATATTGGTTGTGTTATTATCATCAAAAATATCTACTTCATGACGAAGTCTGTCATACCAGACTGTGCCATAATCAGTAAGAAGGATATGCTCGTAATTTGCTTCCTTATCATTTGGAAAAACCAGCTCCCCTTCCCTCTCAAAACTTTCTGTTTCCATAAGCCCGGCCGGAAGCGGAACAGACGCTTCAAACTCCGCCCAGAGCTCATTGAGTTTTTTTCCGTATGTATTCTTAAAAACTCCCTGAGTCAAAAGTGGATTTATTTTTCCGCTTTCTTCCCAAAGTTTTGCATATTTTTCAACGCCGTAAGCATTCATCAAAAAGGCAGAAAAACCTGCCCCTGCCGCAAGAGCAAGTTCTTCTCCGGGATAGGTATCTCTTACATTTGTAATCTGAATCCACTTAGGGAACTTTCCCTCGAGTTTTGCCTGAGAGAGAATCTGAAGAAAATATCCGTCGTTAAGGCGGCCTTCAAGACCTTCGCTAAAGCCATCACCGTCTTCATCAGCCTCAGCAATATAAGCAAGGCCTTCAATAAAAGAATATGGAAGATTGTAAATTGCAACCGGCTGGTAAATTTCTCCGGTAAACCAGTCTGCAATAAACTGATTAAATGGACTTCTGATAGACTGGGCTACTGCCTGTAAAACCTCACGATAAAAAAGGCTGAGCAGAGAATCTTCAAAGCCTGCAGTCTGGTAGTCTGCCGGAGAATCAAAAAGAATGATTCTGTTATAAGGGATTGGTGTATATTCCACCGAAAGCTGATCTGAATCCGGAGAAATAATTACCGGCATTTGCAGATTGATTTTTGCAGCAAGGGCCTTGTCGGGGTCCAGGGCATTAATTGTATCAACTGCCTTTTTATAAAGCCGGTCTGCATTCTCTACCAGCAGCAGGGCTGTTTCTTCGCTCTTATTTGAATAGATGATATCAAAATGCTCTGTTTTTATCAGATACATTCTGCGGGGCCGGCCTAAAACATTTTTTGCAGAAAGAGGCTGGGCGCATAAAAAAAACAGGAAGAAGGTCACAAAAAAGCCTGTTTTGTAAAACTTAAACTTTGTGCACATTATTCCTGTTTTCCTTTTTATAATTGATATAGTACTGTTATTTTACGTTTATTTGCAGAACTCCTCAAGTACACTCTTGTAAATTGCAAGACCTTCGTCAATTTCCTTGTCTGAGATATTGAGCGGAGGCAGGAATCTTACGACGTCTGAGCCTGCAGTTGTTGTACAGAGTCCCTTTTCAAGACAGCGTACTTCAATATCAAAAGGCTTAACGCTTGGGTCAATCTGAGTTCCAATCATAAGACCACGGCCGCGAACGTCCTTTACAATAGGAAGATTCCAGCTTGAGATTTTTCCACGGATATAATCACCGGCATGATTTACTCTGTCGAGGAAGGCAGGGTCAGATACTGTTTCAAGAACTACAAGACCTGCTGCACAGGCAAGTGGATTTCCCGCAAAAGTAGACTGATGATCACCTGCAACAAAAACATCTGCAGCCTTACCGCGGAAGAGACAGGCTCCCATTGGAACTCCGCCTGCAATTCCCTTGGCAAGAGTAACTACTTCCGGCTTAAAGCCAAGCCAGTCTGATGCTAAGTAGGTGCCGGTTCTTCCAACGCCTGTCTGAACCTCGTCTGCCATTACGATTGCACCGGCAGCGCGGGCAGCATCGGCAGCGGCCTGAGCCCATTTTGGATCTATGAGATTTACACCACCCTCGCCCTGAATACATTCAATAAAGAGGGCTGCGGTTGTGTCGTCGAAAGCCGTTTTGATGGCTTCGAAGTCATTTGCCTTAATTGTTTTGAAGCCTTCCGGATATGGAGCAAAGCTGTCCGGGTGGAACTTTGCCTGACCTGTGGCAGTGAGAGTTGCAAGAGTACGTCCGTGGAAAGAAGATTCCAGAGTCACAATTGTCTTGCGCTTGTCGCCCCCGTTCAGCTGGCCATACTTGCGGGCAAGCTTGATTGCCGCTTCATTTGCTTCTGCCCCGGAATTACCAAAATATCCGCGTTCAAAACCTGTGATTGCCAGAAGTTCATCTGCAAAAACAAGTCCTACATCCGAAAAATAATAATTTGAAATATGGATTTCGCGTTTAGCCTGTTCGCTGATTGCCTTTACAAGAGGCTTATAATTGTGACCAAGGCAGTTAACTCCAATTCCTGCAATAAAATCAATATATTTTTTTCCATTTGCATCCCAAAGAGTTGAGCCCTTGCCTTTTACAAAAGTAACATCAAAACTTCCATAGTTATTTACAATCTTTTTCTCCATATTTATCGCCTCCACGCATTTATTTACATAATCACCTTATGATTTTATTCTTTTTATTCACTGATTTCCATCCATTTTTCAGTGACCTGGTCTATTTTTTCTGCAATTTCCTGAATCTGCCGCTGAACTGCTTTTGCTTTTTCACCATTTGAATAAACAGCCGGATCTGCCATTTTTGTCTCCAGTTCTGCTTTTTTGGCTTCCAAATCAGCAATTTCATTTTCCAGACGGGCAATTTCTTTTTCCTTCTTACGCCGCTCTGCTTCAAGACGCTTTTGATTTTCATAAGCGCAAGCTCCTGTCGTATTTTTACCGTCGCCAGTTTTTGCTTGCGCTCCCTGTTTTTGCTGCACAAAAACAGGAGACGCTGATTCTGTTTCTTCTTCCTTCTTCACCTGCTCCAGATAATACTCATAATTTCCCGGATAATATTTGAAAACGCCCGGTTCAAGATGAAGCACCTGAGTTGCAAGCTGCTGGATAAAACCGCGGTCATGGCTTACAAAAACAACCGTTCCACCAAAATCTTTAAGGGCACTTAAAAGCACATCCTTTGAATGAATATAAAGATGGGTTGTAGGTTCATCAAGCACAAGAAGATTTACCGGGCTGAGTAAAAGCTGCAAAAGAGCAATTCTAGATTTTTCACCACCAGAAAGCACATCCAGACTTTTATAAACGTCATCACCACGGAATAAAAATGCACCAAGCATATCGCGCAGCTTTGGTATAAGTTCAAGGGGAGCAACGCTTTCCAGATATTCAAGAATTGTCTGGCTGCCTTTGATTGTTTCAGCATTATCCTGACTAAAATAGCCGATTTTCACCCCTGCGCCTGGAATTACCTGGCCTTCAAAGTTTTTATCTTCGCCTGCAATTATTCTCAAAAGTGTAGATTTACCCGCGCCGTTTCGTCCTGCAACTACAAGCCTCTGACCATTTTCAAGAGTAAGTTCAAGATTATCCAAAACCTTATGCTGATTGTCGTAGCTTTTACAGATTCCCGACATTCGGTAAACAAGACGGCCTGCATGTGGAGCCGGAGGAAAAGAAAAATGGATTTTTTTGAGAGATTCCGGGATTTCAATTCTCACCATTTTGTCCAGTTTTTTCTGATATTCCTGAGCCTGAGCTGCTTTTGTTGCCTTATAACCAAAACGTGTTATAAAATCTTCCAGCTTGTTAATTTCCTGCTGCTGCTGTTCATAAGCGGCAATCAGAGTCTGCAATTCTACTTCGCGAACTTTTTCATAATGAGTAAAATTACCCGGATAGCGTTTAAGGTCACCACCAAAAAGCTCGTAAACTTCGTTGATTGTAACGTCAAGAAAATAGCGGTCGTGACTTACAAGCAAAAAGCCGCCTGAATAATTCTGCAAAAAAGATTCAAGCCAGTCGCGGGCTTCGATATCAAGATAGTTTGTAGGTTCGTCCAAAAGTAAAAAATCAGGATTCTGCATAAGAGTCTTGGCAAGGGCAATTCTCATCTGCCAGCCACCGCTGAACTCTTCTGTTTTTTTAGTAAAATCTGCACGGGAAAAACCAAGACCAAGCAAAACAGATTCTGCCACTGCCTGTCGTCTGTGCCAGCCAGAATCATCGAGTTTCTGGATTAAATCTGCATGTCTTTCCAAAAGTGCTTTGGTATTTCCTTCGTTTTTTGCGAGCTGCTCGCCTATTTGGTCTATCTGTCGCTGGCTTTCATATCCAAACTCAACGGCTTTATCTGCTTCTTCTATGAGTGTCCAGCCCTGGTGAGTAA
>JAEEGJ010017431.1_pt1 | contig 16245 bp, 12 predicted proteins | sample 8958761 | NCBI WGS metagenome assembly JAEEGJ01 (sample SAMN16246546, study PRJNA631951) | gut metagenome | biome: gut microbiome; feature: rumen; material: RS-attached | host: Bos | place: Iran: Karaj | collected 2018-10
CCGTGAACAGAGACACAGAGGCCGGCCAGTTTTCCTTTTCGACACCGAACGGTTCGAACACCGGCGTAATGGCCTTACCGATTACAGAGAGCAAGCTGTTTTCGGAATCCCCGTTACCGGCGGTAAATTCAAATCCGGCAGGTTCATTGGCAGGAGCGTTTTCTTCGGCAGCCTTCTCCACGATGCCAAAACTATTGAGGAAGCCGAGAACAGCAACCGCAAGCGTAATCACCTTACCGGCACGCCAGATGTAGTCACGCAGACGCTGCCAGCAGTGGATCATCAAGGACTTGACCTTGGGCAAATGATACGGCGGAAGTTCCATCACAAAGTTAGAGGCCTGGCCCTGGAACAGGGACTTCTTCAAGAAGAGGCCGTAGGCAACGGCGAACAGCACGCCGGCGAGGTAAAGCAGGAACACAACCGTGCCCGCCATCTTGCCGAAGAATGCCGCAGCAAACAGCGCATACACCGGGAGGCGTGCGCCGCAGCTCATGAACGGCACCAAGAAGATGGTGAGGAAGCGTTCACGCTTGGATTCCAGCACGCGGGAGCCCATAATGCCCGGCACGCCGCAACCGAAGCCCACCATCATCGGCACGAAGGCACGACCCGGGAGCCCAAGGAAACGCATGAAGCGGTCGGCGACAAATGCCGCGCGGGCCATGTAACCCGAGTCTTCGAGGAACGAAAGGCACAGGAACATGAAGAAGATGACCGGAATGAAGGTCGAAACCGTCTGGATACCGGCACCGATACCGTCGGCGAGAATTGCCGCCACAAAGCCCGGCGCATGGAGAACATCCGTGAGCACGTAGCCGAGGCCATCCACGAAAATCGCACCGAACAGCACGTCAAAGAAATCAATGAATGCAGAACCGATCGTCACCGCAATCCAGAACACTAGATACATGATGACCAGGAAAATCGGGAGTGCAGCCCAGCGGTTCAAAAGTACGGCGTCAAGCTTGTCGGAGAATGTCTTCTTGGCGCGCGCAGAAACAATCGCCTTGCCTGCCACGCTATGCGAAATGGAATAGCGATTTTCGGCCATCGCGAATTCCGGCTCTTCGCCCAGAATCTTCACGACTTCGGCCTTGTCGAGCTTCACGCCCGCTTCGGCAAACTTATCCGCATAGCTCTTCTCGTTGCCCAAGTACATGAGCGAAACCCAGCGGGCATCCGTCGCCAAGAGTTCTGCAACCGGAGCCACCTTCGGTTCCAACATCTTCACGGCCTCTTCGACCTTGTCGCCATAAACCATCTGCTTCGGGAGCGGCATCGGGCTTGCGAGCACATGGCCCATTTGGCTAATAAAGTTAGTGACGCTCTTTTCGCTCACCGCAGAAAGCGGAATGCACGGCACGCCGTAGAAATCAGAAAGTTCGTCGAGGTCCAGCTGGATTCCGCGATTCTCGGCAATGTCCATCATGTTGACGGCAATCACCATCGGAATTTTCATGTCGGCAAGCTGGCTCGTGAGGAACAGGTTGCGTTCCAGGTTCGTCGCATCGACGATGTTGATGATGAGGCTCGCTTCGCGGCTGAGCAAGTAGTCGACAGCAGCGCGTTCGTCTTCGGCATTTGCGAACAAGGCGTAAGTACCCGGAAGGTCCACCAGGCGAATCTGGCGGTCGCCCAGTTCAAAGTAACCTTCCTTCTTTTCGACCGTCACGCCAGGCCAGTTACCCACATGCTGGCGAGCACCCGTAAGGGCGTTAAAGAGAGCCGTCTTACCGCAGTTCGGGTTACCGGCAATTGCAATCGTCAAAAGTTTTCTGGCAGCCATTATACCCTCCTCAGCTTGAGAACGTTGGCTTCTTCTTTGCGGAGCGAGAGTCTGTACGAAAGCACAGCAACTTCGATCGGGTCGCCGAGCGGGGCCGCTTGCAAGACTTCAATCTGCACGCCACGCACAAGCCCCATCGAAAGGAGCTTGGACTTGTAAGCGGAATCGCCTTCGTTATAGCCGACGATTTCCACCTTGTCGCCCTTCTTGAGTTCCGAGAACTTGGGCTCGGTACTCCATTTTTTCGTATGCGACTTGCCGCCGCAACCACAATTACAGCTCATGTTACTTTTCACCTGTTTTTTTGCCGTTTTTCGCGGCGGGTTTTAATTTTTTAGCCGACGAAATCGCGTCCGTCGGCTTCACAAAATCTTCAATCTTACCGAGAGTTTCTGCCGAAAGAATGTGTTCCATACTGCAAGCATCCTTGTCAGCAATCGCCTCGGAAACGCCGAGCTTGATCAAGAAGCCCTTCAAAAGAATATGGCGGTTAAGAATCATAGATGCGACGCGCTCGCCCTCTTCGGTGAGTTCCACGCCGCTGTAGGGTTCCTGCCTCACAAGGCCCATCTTCTTGAGTTCCACCATCGCCTTTGCGACCGACGGCATCTTCACGGCGAGGGCCGCGGCAATGTCCTTGACGCGGGCAAGCCCATTCGCAAGGCGCAACATGTGCACCATTTCCAGATAGTCTTCGAGACTCTGCGTTAATTTTGTATGGTCCATATCAACTAGCCTTATTTAGACGAGGCTAATATAGTTTAATAAAACTAATTAGGCAAGGCTAAAAATATTACAACAGCCATACTTTTTTAGACAAATCTAACTTTGAAACGGAAAATTTACACTATTTTAGCGTTTTTGCTCTTGTTTTTGCAGTTAGATTTATCTAACTTATAGTTAGACAAGTCTAATTCTGATTGTTGCCATAGCTTTTAGACCCGGGCTTGTCTGGTTGAAGCAAAAATCCAATTCCCTCCTTGTGTCTCTTTGGGGAACGATTGCGCCCCCGCTCAAGTAGCTCTGAGCAGGGGCGTTTTTCGTTAAACCTAAGGGTTTCCCGTATTTTCGGCGGAATATGAACTTTTTATTCAAAAACCGCCATTTTTACATTGCATTTTTGGCAGTTTTTGTATTTTTTTCTTTTTCGGGCGCCAACCCGTTCTACTGCGACACCCTCGAAAAACGATTTCATGTTCAGCTTTCAAGTCCGTCATGTTCTTCGCCTCGCAGTTGGAAAATACTATCATTTTTTAGATGAAAGTCAAGAGTGATGAGACTACACGAAAAAAAATCAAGTTTTACAGCAATCTAGCATTCCCTTCATTAATTTCTTAGAACTCACGTCCCATAAGATAATCGTTTTCAAATTTTTTACCGTTGACGGAGTTCGTCCATATTCACTCTTATCAATCTTGTAAAAGGTACTAAGAATACCGATAGAAATATCTGGAGGATTTAACCCTTTCCTTTCATTTAGCACACAACATTTTTCGTTATTTAACTTTTGACGCTTTAAGAAATACACCAAAAGCGATTCGGTCCTCTCTAAGGCTGAATTTTTCAGATTCTTGCTAGTTTTTCTCTTTCCACCAACAATTTTTCCGATCCAGCATTTGCGATACTTCGGCATAAGCTCGTCTTTTTTATGTTTCGAATCAAAAAAACGATACACACCTCTTCCCGTTATACCACAATACTGCGGTACACAATATTTTACGCTAGGATTTGATTTTCTTTTTCCGACCCACAAATAGACAATATTACTCTTTCTTTTCGGCAAATCTTTCTCTTTGTAAGGGCCATACCATTTAATCTTATAAACCTTCGCAAGAGACGCCATTACTTATTCCCGTACAAAAAAGCCAGTTTTTTTCTAAGATTCAATATGGCTCCTTTTTTACGGAATACAACAGACCCTTTCGGCAAACAGTTTTCTTTTTCCAATACATGAGCAATTTCTGCCAAGGAACGATTCCACGCAAAAGAACGCTTTGGCTCAGGCTCGTTTTCGATTGTTTCACCTCTCAAAAGGCGTTCTTTTAATATTGCTCTAACAAGTTCGGGTTTTCTTTGGAGCAAAAGATCTATCTGTTCTTCTGCCCAAGCATCAGGATCATCAACTTCAATAAATCCCTCATCAACCAAGTCTATTTCCTCAATTTCACCAGGGAACAGAGTTGTATGTTCGTACTTTTCTTTCGATGGCTCACTATTGGCATCATAGATAATATAATCGCTTTTAGCAAAATCTGAGCCATCTGGAATGTATATAATTTCCCATTGTAAATATGGCAAATGTGCATCTATCGAATTGGGGTAAATGACATCTATTCCTGCATGTTTATTCACGGACTTATCTTGCTTATTTCTTTTCATTCCTCTTCCATCCAATGATTCCTTAGAGTTCCAACCGTCGCATCTTCTCTCTTTTTTCGGCAATCTCTCTTCACCAATTTCACGCTTCCCTCCGGTAGCCCAAATAATTTTTTTATTACAGATGCAGCAGTTTTCAACGACGCATCACTCTTAAGCACATTATTTCTTTTTGCCATAAAGCCATCCTTCCCGAACCAAATCGTTATAAAATACATTCGTCATGTGGTTCGAATGTTCACAGCGAATAAAAGAATGCTATAAATTAGAGTTTCTCCTTTTTTTCCATCAAATCGGCAAATTGTTTCCAAGTCAAATCACGTGTCGATGTGGATTTCCCTTTGGCAAACCATTGGATGCTGCCTCTAGAAAACTGCAGGGTTCCTAATACAGACTTTCCACATTTCACTTGGAACGTATTCTTCGCTTTGCTTAGCGGTATAGAGAACAAATCTGCATAAACATTGTAGGTCTTTTGATGCTTATCATTCTTCTTCATAAAATACTCCGATAACAAATTCTTGTTAATCTTTTACGCAACGAATATTACACGCAAATTCATAATGATTCCAACCTTCTGAAGCACTATTCCCCAAAAGTATGATTCGCCCACCAACACCATTTTCGTAAGGTATTTCTTCTGTAGAAGTCCAAAAATAGTCATAAGAATTTGTAGTAAATTTAGATTCCCAATAATAACCTGTTAACAACATCGTGAAACCATATGAATCTATTCCATTCTCAGTAGCCCATCCTTCAGAAGTCCACCCATTAGTCGATTTCAGCACTATTCCTGCATTAGATTTACCCCCTATAGAAGTAAATAACGCATTCCATTCCGTAGTGTCTGGCAAATGCCAATTGGGAGGGCAAGCATTTTGTGCAGAATGCCAATCGTAAAGTCTGCCATACTTTGTACAATTGTCCGGCTCATTTTCATAGCACAAACTTCCATATTTTTCATAATTCAAGTTTTCTGCCATCCAAACTTGAGTACCTATGGTTGTGGTTCGATATGTTTTTTCATCCCTAGAATCGGTCATTGTACCTAAATTTTTTTCCTTATCAAAAAACCATTTTCCTGTTTGTTCACATCGATAATAAGACAACTGCCCTATAGGCTTATATTCGCTTCCCAACACATAACTTACGCACCCTTTTTTTAAGACAACTTCTAAGTTAGTAGCAGCTCTAAATGTATCCGCATCACATACATAATTATTTGTTAAATTAATTCTACCATTTACAATCGTCCCATCTTCTGTACACTTCATTTCATATGTATCATACTCTAAAGTGCTAGCCACAATCCATTCATTTGTTCTGCAAATGAAATAAATATCATCATATTTCTCAATTTCATCGTTCCGTTCTTGAGTACAGAGTCCTATTGTTACTTCCCTATCTGAGACAGCAATCCAATTTATTCCATCATAGGCATAATATGTGTCAGATACATCCCCCTTCTTTATTTCTCCAATTTTCCCATTTGTCCATTCATACGTATCTTTCTCAATATCAGAAGCAACAACCCAAGCGCCACTTTTGCAGATATAGCGTTCTCGCGTATTATACTTTGTACTTTTTTCATTCTGTGCTGCAAGAACTTCGCCTTTGCGATTATCGGAACAAGCACCTAAGCCATAATTCGCATACCAGAAATTACGGATATACTTTTCAAAATCGGGAACATCGCCCAAATTCCATCCTTGAATGTATTTTCGGATATTCGCCTGTTCGCCGGAAAGGTCGGCACTTGCAGCCCAATCCGCAATTTTGGTCTTGGTTGCGTCATCGTCCCACTTGCCGTCCTTCTCAATGTCGGTCGCGAAGTTGGTAAGGAGTTCCGTAAGGTCAGCCTCGCTTCTGTTTCCAAGCATAAGCACGCTAATGGCGAGCAACGCCGCATTTTCGTCACCTTCACTGAAAATATCAAGGTCTTCCGAGTTTGCAAAATCACCTTCAATACCGAACGCCTTGAAGATTTCCATTTCCGCCTGTTTTTTTGCTTTTTCCACACTAAGTCCTGTTCCGACCAAATACAGCGCGCGTTCATATTCCAGATGGGTGAGCAAGTTGATGTTCACCTTCTTGCGGTCGCTCAAGTCAGTCAGCGCATTCAGCGTAATTGTTCCACTGGATTTATTGCCACTCGTTTCCTTACGATAGTAGCCGCTTGCCTCTAGAATGGCATATTGCGATGCGAGAGTCACACTGGATATTGCGAATTCGCCCTTATCATTCGAAATTTTTCCTTTGAAACTTTTGCCAGTCTGGACGAGCGTCTTTCCATCAAGTTCCTGCACGGTCACGCTAGAACCATTCACAAAAGGTCCCTTCTGCGACACGCCACTGATTGACTTATCCTTGATGGCAACGTTCTCTTTATTTTCCGAAGTGTCCTTAGCAACGCTGCTACTTGAGCGTAACGAGTCCGCCGCTACAGAGGAATTACTCGCATCATCTTTCTTAGAAGAACTGCTATCGCCTTTTGCACTGGACGAGCTGCCAGTTTTTTCTTTCGCACCCGAAGAACTGGAAACTTTGTCGGATTTCTTGGAACTGGAACTTTGGCTCTCGTTATCTTCGACAGGATTCCATTCCCCGTCTTGGCAGACATAGTCGGTCTTCTTATCCTTGACAAAGACCGTATCGCCTTCCATGTCATCGGTGCAATCGCCCAAATTGTATATGGAAGAAACGACTTCCACTTTTTCGCGTGGATTGCCGGCACCGCTGCCAGAATCATCGCCACATGCGGCGAGAATAGCGAGCATCGAACCCGTCAGGACCAAGCCCATTCGGGAAAACTTTTGAAGCGAATCAGCCTGCTTTTTCATAGTGCTTCCCTTTGACCGACATCTTTCGGCAAGCCTCAGATTGCACTATCGTAACGACCCCGCTTATGTTTTGAATTTGTACTAAACAAAAAAGCGTGAGCCGTTGTCAGTGCATTTCCACTTGAGGCTCTGGAAAACCTATCTCCGAAAAGCACAAACGACCCACGCCCATTGGGGCGTGAGCATTTGCAACTTATTCCCGGAGTTTTGAAATTTTCCAGATTTCCAAGTGGAGAACAAGAGCAACGCTCAAACTATGTCAAATCGGTTTATTCTATAAACACCTCTTTAAAATTCTACTAATATAAATATATCTCAAAATTCAGGGCAAAGATGACTCGTCACCTCTGAAAATGTCGAATAAGCCCCTAAATTTGCAAAAAATCACTGTTTTTCAGGGAATCTCCCATATTCCAATCTGGATTAGAGTGGGAAGTCGTTTTTTTTAGTGAAAAAGGTGGTATAACACCACCTTTACGCACTAAACAGACGGCGTGATAAACACGTGCCAGGAGCCGTCCTCTTTCCCTCGCTCGACATAGTGTTTGTCAAGAAGATGCTGGACAAGTTTATCGACAGCTGATTTCTGTATGCCGAGTTTTCTCTGGATTTCAGCAATCGTCAGCACCGGTTCGCTCTGCATCATATCAAGTATTTTACCGTAGTTCGGTGTGCGAAACTCAATGCATTCTCCATCATACCACCAGATGTTTTCGCCGCGCCTTGTGAGAAACTGAACATCGGCATCAATTTCTTGCGCAACCATGTTACGGAAATACTTGAGGAACGGGGCAATCGCTCGCAACGAAGCCCTCGCACCAGAACTAGGCGCAGATCCCACCTTCAAATCGGCGGCATGCAAAGCCTCCAGATATTCGTCCTTCTTTCGACTACGGACTACAACCATGGGAATATCGTGTTTCGCCAAAATGTAATTGACGAGCAACCGAGCAATTCTGCCATTGCCGTCCTCGAACGGATGAATCCTGATATAGCGGTAATGGAACAAAGCAGCCAACTCGACTGGTGACAACTTGCCCTCATTTTCGGCATCGTTGTACCAGTCGACAAGATCCGTCATCAACGCAGGCGTTTCTTCTGGGGATGCATAAACGAATCGGTCGCCATATCGTGTAATAACACTGTTCGGGCGAGTCTTGTACTGCCCTGCATGAACCACATACCCAACTTGCATTCCTCCAGGTAGTTCACGATGAACGGAATAATCTTCACGCAGCAATGTGCGGTGTAAGCCCCTTATGAAATGTTGGGTGAGTGGGGTTTCCTTGATGCATGACTCTGCCATCATCATCTTGAGCGAGACCTCGCTCGCGACCATCTCCTGCACACTCCGCACATTCGCCTCACCAATGACCTTCCCAAAAAGCAGAAGAATCTCCGTCTGCCCGTAAGTGAGTGTGTTGCCCTCGATGTGGTTGCTGTTGTAGTTGAAATCGACCGAAAAACGGCGAGCGAGGCGGGCCTTGTCATCTTCCGAAATCGGCTGAAGGGCTCGCCAGGCATCAAGGGATTTTTCTAGGGTCAGGTATTTCATACCCTAAATATAATCAAAATTCTATTAAAAAGGTAGTCGATATACTACCTTTTTAATAGAATTTTGTCAAATTTTAGTCAAAATGTTGCTGAAAAGGTGGTTGATATACCACCTTTTTGTCATTTTTTTTCGCTAATTCTGCTTCAACGGGGTCATGCTCTTGGCACAAATCGCCATGGTCGAGAGGTTGTGCAGCAGGGCCGAGGTCGAGGGGGCAAGTATTCCGAAGAAACCTGCAGCCAGGAGCGACGTGTTGAAGGCAACGATAAAGCGGTAATTCGCCTGGATGCGTTCCATGAGCTGCGTACTCAACGTACGGAGTTCGGCGAGGTCGCGCAGGTCTTCGCTGCGGAGGGTCACGTCGGCAGTTTCGCGGGCAATGTCGCTGGCATCGCTCATGGCGACCGACACGTTCGCGGCAGCCAATGCGGGGGCATCGTTGATTCCATCGCCCACCATAATCACGCGGCGGCCTTCGGCCTTCATCTTTTCCACATAGCGGTGCTTGTCTTCGGGTAGCACCTGCGCAAAGAAAATGTCGATGCCCAAAAGTTGCGCCGTGCGTTCGGCAGCCTTCTGGCTGTCGCCGGTAATCATCGCCACATGCTTGATTCCGCGTTCACGGAGCATGCGAATCGCTTCTGCTGCCTCGTCACGCGGAGGATCGCTAATGCAAAGCACGCCCGCGAGGCTCCCGCCAATGGCAAGGTAAATCACGGAAGCGGCTCCGGCGAGTTCGTCGATCTTTTTCTGTTCCGCTTCGCCCACTGCAATTTTTTCGTCTTCGACGACGAAATGTTTGCTGCCGATAACGGCGCGTTCACCGTCGAGAGTCGTCGCGATTCCATGCGCCATGATGTATTTGACATCGGCGTGTTCCTCTTCGTGGTCGATTCCGCGTTCGGCGGCACCACGCACAATGGCGCGCGCCATGCTATGCGGGAAATGTTCCTCGATGCAGGCCGCAATGCGCAGAATTTCTTCTTCGCTGCGGTCTCCGAACGGAATCACGCGTTCGAGTTTCGGTTCCGCCTTGGTGAGCGTTCCCGTCTTGTCGAAAACGATGGTGTCAGCCAGGGCGAATTCTTCCAGGTACTTGCCGCCCTTCACGGTCATGTTGCGGTCAGCCGCTTCGCGCAGCGCCGAAATCACCGAAATCGGAGTGGAAAGTTTGATGGCGCAAGAATAGTCCACCATCAGAATCGAGACGGCCTTGGTGATGTTGCGCGTAAACAGGAGCGTGAGCCCGAATCCGATAAAGCTGAACGGCACGATACCATCGGCAAGGCGTTCGGCGCGGCTCTGGATAGAGGCCTTCAGGTCTTCGGAGCGGTCGATGAGTTCGATGATTTTTTGAATCTTGGTGTTGCCGCTCACGGCCCGCACAGAGACGACAATCGAGCCTTCGTCTACGACGGTGCCTGCAAAAACGGACTTTCCGACCGTCTTGTGCACCGCCTGCGATTCGCCCGTCATGGTCGCTTCGTTCACGAACGCATCGCCCTCCGCAACGGTTCCGTCCACCGGAATCATGCTACCGGAACGCACGCGCACGAGGTCGCCCACTTGAACATCCTGCATGCGCACCTGAACATCGACGCCGTCCTTGACGACCCACACGCGGTCTACCTTCACGGCAAGGCTTGCGGTAAGGGCGGTGCGGGTCCGCGCCTTGGTGTAATCTTCCAAGAGGCTACTCACGTTCAACAGGAACATGATGGTCCCTGCCGATTCGTAATTGCGCTGCAAGATGCTCGCCCCGATGGCGGCACCGTCCAACACTTCGACAGAAAGTTTTCCTTCGCCAAGGCAATTCAAGCCCTTCGCCACAAACTTGAGGCCCCTGTAAATCAGGTGCACCGTGCGGATGGGAGCTGGAATGAACAATTTGGCAAGGTAACGCCGCGCAATCATGAACGCAAGCCGGTTCTTGAAACGCGTATCGAGTTCCTGCAGCTGGTATTCGGTATCGGGCTCGCTCTCAGGGAGATTTGCGACATCCAGATTCCGGACGAAATCAATCACCTGTTCACGATAGCCGTTTTCGTATTCCAGCAGAATGCCGCCGTTTTCCGAATGGACTACCGCTTTCTGGACATAAGGTTCACTCACGCATGCCTTGTGGATGCGCGATTCATGCACACGCTCAAATGCATAGGCCCCCGCCCGAAAGCGGATACGCCCCGGCTTATCGTAAACAATGCGAAATTTCATGGACTACTTCGTCCCAGCCTGATTCTTCGCGTCGTTGCAGATGTCGGCAGCCTCGTCCTTCATATCCTGGAAGGCGGCCTTGGCGTCGGCAGTAATTTTCATGCCTTCGGCGAGTCCCTTGACGGCATACTCGCGGGTTTTGGGAGCCTTGAGAATCTTCTTGATGATAGTCGGGCCAACGACACCGGCCATCACGCACCAGAACTTTTCATTTTTCCATACGGACATAGCTTACTCCTTTTGTTCCGCCCTAATGTCATCCCCGACTTGGTCGGGGATCTTCATTAAAGCTTTGTTGTTCATTGCATAATAATCTACATAAAATTCACTTAAAATACAAACTACATACAAACTAACAAACAGACTTCAAGCCCAGGTCCCATATGCTTTCCGAGCGACTAACATTGTTGCAAATTTGCAAATTAGTTCACGCTACACAACTTAGTTTCCGTATAAATAACTTAGTTAGAATCAACTATCTAAAACTGTAGCGAATCTTTGTAGCAAAGGTGCGGCCGGGCTTACTTTCTCCGTACTTGTCGTAAACGGTTTCGTCCAGGAAGTTGTCGACCTCGAAACTCCAGGCGAGTTTATTATCCCACACGGAATATTCCGCGCCCAAATCCTGCGTGAACGAAGCGTCTATTTTCCGGCTCTGGCGGGAACTGATTTTCCAACCGTAATAATATTCATCGGTGTAGTTAGCAGCCCACCAGAACTTGACAAAATCGTTCTTATTGAATATATCGCCCATGTGGAATTCCGCCATATAATTCATAAAGAATCTGGGGATATTCGGGATAATGGCATCTTCAGGGATTCCCTGCTTGGCACTATAATCTATATTGCGCAAATCCTGGAAAGTCCAGTTCGTTCCGAGCAACACCCATTCATTCACATCGAGTTTCACATCGCCTTCGTAGCCCCAGCCACGAATCGGATTCATATTATAGTACGGCACCGACATCTGAGAGGTATTCATATAATGAATGCGGTTCTTGTAATAAGAATAAAAAACGTCTCCGTCAAACCGGAATCGCGCCACCAGCGGAATTTCTTGCAAATCCAGGGAGAGGCCTACGTTAAAATTGTCCGCTTCTTCGGGTTTCAACTTTGTTGCAGCGCTCACACGCACGCCATCGCCAAACAGTTCGTCGGGCGTGGGCAGGCGCACTGCATGCTGGTAAGAGCCCTTGACCGCAAGAGGCTTTACAATCCGGAACATCAAGCTTTCATCGTAACTAAAGTCCGTATAATCATTCTTTTCCAATACCGCTTGCTGTATCATACTTGTGGAAGTATTTGAAATTTCTGCTTTCATGTAATGGAATTTGAAACCCAACAGGTTCTGGAGTCTCGAATCAAAGAAATTGTCTTCAAGCGAAAGACCCGTCGTCAAAGAAATCGATTTGCCAGGATAGCCCGCCGTATTGAACCCGACCATTTCGGAGCCCACGTCATCTTCGGGGTCTTCCTTGTGGTACCGGAAAAGCGTATTCCAGTAAACAAACTGATTCTTAATGAATTGATAATCCAGATTCAGCAAGTTGTTAAAATCGTAGACCTGCACGGTTCTCAGTTTCGGGAGTCCCATCATCGACAATTCGCCCACATTCTTTTTGGCCGTATCACAGCTATACCAGTTGCGGCAATGAACGCGGCTCGTGTCAACGACTTTATTTTCGATGTACCCGAACGAAAAATGGTCGCCGAAATTCAAGTCTTTTACAAACAAATTTTTCTTATCGAGTCCGAACATCGCCCCAAAATTGTATCCTTCGGCAGTACTTTCAACAATGCGGTTCGCCTCGCCCTGAACTTCCTTATCGAACGCGCCGTAGCTGGCACCTAGCGAAACCTGGTCAAACCAGGCATTCATCAAGTTCGCAAACGCCTGCACATTGTAAGAGGTGTAATGGTCGTGATCGCGAACGATGCTCGTATCTTTACCAGTCGAACTTTTCATGTAAGGCGAAGTAAACTTGTAATCATTATCGGAATGATTAAAGTAGCCCGAAACACCCACTTCTAGGCCAACACCACCCGCAATGCTATCGATTAAATGGCTCGCACTTACCGACGCCTTGTGCGTATTGAAACTTGAAAGGCTGTAGGACGCATCCACCGAATTGGCGGGACGCTTCTTGGTAATGATATTGATGGCACCGCCTGCGCCATCTGTCGCAAAACGCGCGGGAACATAGCCCTTGTAAACTTCAATGTCCGCAATCTGGTCTATAGGGATATCGTCAAGACCCAAGTTGCCTTGCGTCTCTAAGGGGACGCCATTTACCAGCACCTTGATGTTCTTGCCTTCCATGCCGCGAATGTTGATTTTACCTTCGCTGCCCATGCCGCCGGACTTGCGCACCTTAACGCCCGAGGCTGAATTGACCGCCTTCGAAACGGTCTTACTCGTATTCTGCATCTCGGCTGCGTCAATCGTCGCAACCGATTCCGCCTTTTTGGCCTGCTTCGCCTGTTCTGCTTCTATTTCAGATTCGACCGAGAGTTCGTCCAGCTGCGTGACTTCTTTTTCTTCCAGAAAATCGTCTATAGAGGTAATTTCGTCATCTTGGGCACGGGCCGAAACCGCACCAACCATAGCAAATATAAAGGCAAGCGTTGCCGCCTTGCAAATAAACATCTTTTTCATCGCAGCGCAATTGAACAATTTTCGCGGCAAATTTCTACTCCAAACGGGCCTTTAAAAATCCGAATGGATTTATCCTGTACCAATAACAAAATCCGCTCCCTCCATTAGGCGGGAACGGACCATCGTGTTTATGAGGACTATGTCTTTACCGCAGATTTGCGGAAATTTCGCTTACTTTAGCGGCACAAGCCACATCGGAATCTGCTTTACGTCGGCGATCTTTTCCGCCTTTTCGGACTTAGGATCATAGCGGAAGTAGGCGTTGCCGTCTTTTTCGGTAGAGACCGCAAAAATCACGGTGCCATCGTCATCGATGTACTTGCCGTAGCTAGCCCAGCTAGAAGTATAATCAATCGGGAGCGCCTTCATGGTTTTCTTGGCAAGATCGATTTCTACCGGCTTGCAGGTATTGTTGTGGTAGCTATCCATATCGGTCCAAACCTGCTGCAGGTCCACCATCACGTTCAAGAAGGAATACACCTTGGTTCCATTGGCGTAGGTAGTGGGGCTCAGATATTTGAAATTACCTTTCTTGGTGATGCCGTCGATGGCGACATCCTTGGTCACAAGCCACTGATAATCTTTGTCAAACTCTGTTTCACCCACCTTGATGCGCAGGAACCCGTCAACCTGGCCGGGAGCATAGCCCCAGGAGGCATTGCTGTAGCAATAAATGTAACCGTCAGCAACGATAAACGACTGGTTCTGGGAATCATCCAGGGAGCCCACGGCCGCAACACGTACATCTTCAGCCACGGCAATCACGGAATCCTTTTTGATGTCAATGATGGCAACCTGAGCGGTATTACCGGTAGCAAAGTCGCTCACGTTCTGCAACAGACCGACATAGAGCCGACCATCTTCAATCACTCCCGTACCCGGAGACACGGCGAGGGCATCCTTGTTCTTGTATTTGGAAAGGTCAATCGCACCCGTAACCTTCATGGTTTTCGGGTTGACAATGAGGAGTGAATCAAGTTTACCACCTAAATAAGCCTTTTCTTCGTTCACGAAGTAAAGGTGATTCGCCCATGCGCCAGCAAGCGAAAGTTCAGCAGTCTTACTACCAATTTTGTTGTTAGCATCGAGGCTATAGCGTGTAATGTTACCCACGTCAAGGTCCGCAATGAACAAGGAATTGTCGTAATAGACAACGCCTGCGCGGGTTCCGACTTCGATATAATCTGTCCCAATATCATCTGTATGGTCCAGCGACATCGTGCCGATGAACATCGTTTCGCCGGTAGAGATGGATGTCGCAAATTCGCGCTTGTAATCGTCATTTACATCGCTTGCCGAAGATGAATCGTCGCCGCAAGCAGCAAGCATGCTGACCGATACGGCAAGAGTCGCCAGTAAACGTGTTTTCATATATACTCCTTGAAATTGATGCGGGGAAGTCCGCTTGTGGAATTTGCGGTGCATTTTAGAAATGTCTTATTCGGCGTTCTACTCCAAATAGTGACGGAAAAATCCGAAAAGACCAAGATCCTTTTCTCGAAATACAGACTCCATTTAGTCCATTTTCACTCCATTCAGACATTTTTGCAATAAAAATTTTCTATTGCCGTCACAAAATTAGCCTTGACAAAGTTTTTGCAGCTTGTTAGATTTGTCTTACTTTTTAAGACTAGGCTAATAATGCCGAACTTAATCGATCAATGAGGAAAGAATGTTAAACATCGATGGAATTGAATGGTTGCACAAAATCGGGTGCTATCATACAACACTTGAAAGGGAGCCGTTTCTCATTCTTGAATTTTGCAGGAAGGGGCGTATCAGCTGGGCCGGTGGTGCACTTCCCTGCAACCAGTTGAAGGTGGGTGAAATGCTGGTTTACGATGCATGGACTTCGGGTGCGCTTACGCGCTCTGCGGATTATTGCGGTGACCGCATTTTGTTCTTCGAGGAATCAGTAAAGTACATCCAGGAACATTTCGCAGGTTTTGTGCTTGACATCAGGACTCTTGCGCAAAAAATGTGCCGTCCGGGCCGACCGTTCATCGTGCACACCAAGGAAGAGGTGGCACACGCCTTCGAGAAGGTCGAAAACAAGTCCGAAAAAACGCAGGCAGAATATGGTCGGCTTGCTATTTTGGAGTTGCTGCTTACGTTAAAAAATCTGGATACTCAAAGAGAATACGCTTGCCGCGAATGCAATCTTTCGTCGCTTCAGATAGAAAAGATTTACTGCATCCGTTCGTTTATCTGCGAAAACATGGACAGTCATTTTACCATCGAAGAACTTTCCAACAAGTTTGACATGCCGCCTACCGCAATGAAGCTCTGCTTCAAGAATGTATTCGGTTTGCCGGTATTCACCTACGCTCGCCGCGAGCGCATGAAAATCGCAGCTAAGCAACTTCGAGAATGCGACCGCGGAATCCTCGAGATTGCAGGCGAAGTCGGTTACAATAACGGGAGCAAGTTCGCCCACGCCTTCCAGGACGTGATGGGCATGACCCCGAAGGAATACAGGAAAAAATACAGGATGACAAACGTCGCATAATTATGAAAAAAACATTCTCTAAACTCTACGCATACATGGGATCGCGAAAACCGCTGTTCCCGCTTGCATTGATTCTCTCGGCATTGAGCGCCATCGCGGGGCTCGTGCCGTTTTTACTGATGTGGCTGATTGTCCGCGAGGTTATCTCTGGCGGCGACATGACGAACATCAAGATTTTCGACTACTCCATCGGAGCGGTTCTCGCCTCGGTCACAAGCGTATTGCTCTACTTTGCGGCCCTCGCCTGCTCGCACATGGTAGCATTCAGGCTCGAAGGCGACCTGCGTCGATTCGCCATGAAAAAAC
>JAEEGJ010017434.1_pt1 | contig 16244 bp, 12 predicted proteins | sample 8958761 | NCBI WGS metagenome assembly JAEEGJ01 (sample SAMN16246546, study PRJNA631951) | gut metagenome | biome: gut microbiome; feature: rumen; material: RS-attached | host: Bos | place: Iran: Karaj | collected 2018-10
GAAAGAAAAAGGATGCGACTATGTTGCAGGTCTGAAGGTTACAAACCGATCTTACGAATATTGATTTAGTAGAAAAATGTAATATGGCACGCGAAGTGTCAAAAGTAATGGGGTACTGATTATGGAACTTACGAAAAATTATATTCAGAATATCAGAAGCAAAGTTGGTCATGATAAGATCATTTTGGCATTTGCAGGCGGCTGCATTTTTAACTCGAATGGAGAAGTCCTGCTCCAAAGAAGAGGCGACAGCAATAAATGGGGCTTTCCGGGAGGCGCTATTGAATTAGGAGAGACACCTCAGATGACAGCTATCAGGGAAGCGAAGGAAGAAACGGGTCTCGATGTTCAGTGCGGCAGAATAATCGGTGTTTATTCTGATCTTGATATAACATACTCAAGTGGAGATAAAGCACAGAGCATCGTTATTGCTTATGAACTTCTTCCAATAGGGGGAGAGTTGGTTTGTGATCTGAATGAAACGATGGAACTGAGATACTTTTCTAGAGAGGAGAAGCCGGTGTTGTTTACTCAGTCTCATGAAGATCTATGGAATGATATTTTTATTCAGAAGGGAAAATAGAATGATTCTTTTAGTTGTAGATACACAAAAAGGATGTTTTGACGAAAGACTGTATGCGTTTGAAATGGTAAGAAAAAACATCAAGCAGTTAATTACCGTAGCGAGAGAGAATAAGGTTGAGGTTGTTTATGTCCAGCATGATGACGGCCCGGGCACGGATCTGGATAAAGCTACGGATAACTATGAGGTTTATGAGGAGTTTGCACCAATGGAGGGTGAAAAACGTTTTGAAAAGAATGTTAACAGTGCTTTTCACCCTATGACAGGATTGACGGAATATCTTCTGTCTAAAGGCGAAAAGGATATTATAACGATCGGTTTATCTACTGACTATTGTATGGATGCAACAATTAAGAGTGGGTTTGAGAGAGGATTCAACATAATTGTTCCCTCATACACAAATTCAACCTATGACAATCCCTATTTTGATAAGGAAACCGCCTACAAGTACTATAATGAATTCATGTGGGGACCTCGTTACTCGAAGATAATTTCGGTCGAGCAAGCTGTCCGGCTCTTACGGTCTGAAATAGTACCTGCGGATTTATAAGTTTACTACGGCAAAGGACTTACATCGCAGTTTGTCTCGCTATTAAAGAACGCTATACAAAAAGGCAGCTAGAACGGCAGATGGATGGCGGATATTTTGAGCGCTATATGCTTTCAAAGGACAAACTCTTACCGGAAAAAGTTAAAGCCGAATTGAATCCTTTTTTGGATTCTTATGTTATGGAATGTTCATTGCGAAGGGATATGAGTGATGATAAGAAAAGCAGAAAAAGAGGATATATCTAGAATTGCTGAGATTTTGGTTTTTGTGAAAAGAATAAAATATAGACCAATATTTCAAAACGATGATTATTCGTTTGGAGAGCTACAAGTAATTAGAGTTTCGCAGGAATACGATAAGCAGGAAATACTTGATAATATGTGGGTCTACGATGATGGTATTGTAAAAGGTATGATCCATATAGTAGGAGATGAAGTTGTTGAATTGTATGTAGATTATTTCTTTTGGGGGCAAGGGGTAGGTTCAAAACTACTGGAATTTGCAAAGGAAAAGTTCGGCGTCTGCTTTCTCTGGGCGCTCGAAAAAAACTATGACGCAATAAGATTTTATAAAGTCCATGGTTTTCATGATAGTGGCGAAAGAAAACTTGAAGAAGGCACTACAGAATATTTGATAAAGATGGAACTTTAGTAAGTAGGTAATAAAATGCATTTCAACAATTGCAGGGGTCAGTAATGAAAGTTAAATAACAAATTCAAGTTTATAGGGTTGATGCCATAGTCGAGAAGAAAAGATACCGCAGACCACAGTGGATCCGAGTTCTTTGAAATGAACTGCAAAGAAGCGTCGCGGATAGCAAAGGATTTTACGGTGGAGGTTATCAGAAGCGAGCAATAAAAGGAGTTGACTATCTGGTGTAAGTGTGCGAAAATGCCGAAAACAACGAGGTGTTTAGTGTGATTAAGGTGCTTTTTATCTGCCACGGCAATATTTGCAGATCGCCGATGGCCGAGTATATTTTTAAGGATATGACCGAGAAATTGGGCATTTCCGACCGGTTCCATATTGAGTCCCGTGCGACGAGTACAGAGGAGATCTGGGGCGGTGTGGGAAACCCTGTGTATCCGCCGGCAAGGGAGGAACTGAAGAGGAGAGGGATCGGGAAGACTCCTTATACTGACTTTACGAAGAAACGTGCGCAGCAGCTGAAGAAATTGGAATATGACGAGTATGACTTTTTGATCGGCATGGACAGCATGAATATGAGAAATATCGAGCGGATGACCGGCCATGAACGGGGCGACGGGAAGATCTGGAAACTTCTGGAGTTTTGCGGGTCAGATAAGGATGTGAGTGATCCGTGGTACACGGGACGTTTTTCGGAAGTGTACGATGAGTGTGTCATGGGTTGTGAAGGTTTACTAACCTATCTTGAAGATCAGAAGATACTTTAGTGCAAAAACAGGACAAAAAAACGATATCGTTTTTACGGATGTTCACTTATAATTGACTGGCACACCAAAAGAAGGTGTGCCTTTTTACATGTGAGAAGACCTTCTTGCCCGGTAGGGAGTTTCCGGTGCATTGATTTAGACGAGAATAGATGTATGGCGAATAAGAATGTAACCGATATGACGGTGGGAAATCCTACCCGACATATTCTGAAGTTTACGATCCCGCTTCTGATCGGAAATCTCTTTCAGCAGCTGTATAATATGGTGGACTCGATCGTTGTTGGACGATTCGTCAGTGCGCATGCTCTGGCGGCAGTCGGTGCCTGCGGATCTCTGAATTTCCTGTTCTTTTCGCTTAGTTCCGGTCTTGCTGTAGGTATCGGCGTTATCGCGTCGCAGTACTTCGGTGCCGGGGATGAGAAACAGCTGAAGAAGACGATCGCTAACTCGATCTATGTTCTTTCTTCCTCGGCACTTCTGGTTACGCTGATCGGATTGATATTTGCTGGGCCGATCCTGCGACTTTTGAATACACCGGATGTGTATATTGCGGATTCGATCAATTACTTCAGGGTGACCAGTATCGGTATTATCGGAGTTGCATTTTATAATGGCGTGGCTGCTCTTCTTCGCGCTATCGGAGATTCGAAGACTCCACTATATTTCCTGATCCTTAGTAGTATCGTCAATGTCTGTCTCGACCTGGTATTTGTTCTTGCCTTTGATATGGGCGTTGTCGGCGTGGCGCTGGCAACGATTATTGCGCAGGCGGTCTCTGCTGTAGCTTCGATGATCTATGCGTATCACAAAGTCAGCTACTTTAAGTTGAGTAAGACTGACCTGAAACCGGACCGTTCGATGATCAAAGACTCGTTCCGCCTCGGATCTCCTGTGGCGATGCAGAATTCCATGATCGCTGTTTCCTGTATCGCGCTTCAGGCTGTTGTTAATGGCTTTGGACCGGATGTTGCCTCGGCATATACCATCGGCGGACGTATCGAACAGCTCGTGCAGCAGCCGTATAGTTCACTCGGTATGGCGCTGACTTCTTATTCCGGTCAGAATATCGGTGCAAAGAAACAGGAGAGAGTAGTGGAAGGTTTCCGGAAAGCAACTCTTATCGTGCTTGTCTTTAGTGTGATCATGCTCCCGCTGTTCTTTTTCTTCGGAAAATTCATCTGCAGTATCTTCGTAACGGAAACCGATGCGGCGGCTGTTATTTCTTTAGGAAGCCGTGCACTGAAGATCACGAGTCCTTTTTACTTCGCACTCGGAATGATCTATGTTCCGCGTGCGGTATTAAACGGATGCGGCGACACCGGCTTTGCCATGATCAACGGTCTTACGGAGGTTGTCTGCCGAATCGTGTTTGCCAATGTTTTCACCCGGATCCCGGCTTTCGGTTACTGGGGAATCTGGATGACGACCGGCCTTACGTGGGCGGTGACGGCGATCGTCTGTGTCATGCGTTACCGGGGCGGGAAGTGGCGTTATAAGGCACTGGAACACTAAAGATTTTTGGATTTTTCCTCCTTTGTGGTATAATAATTAGACCTTTTGTGCTTTTTCCATAGGTGAAAAAGCATAATAAAAGGATGGGAGGAAATACTTATATGGACATGAAAAAAATCGCTGAGTTTTCTTCGAAACAGCAGTCAGTCTGCGTGAAGAATGATACGATCGATGATGCACTTTTTGAAAAGTACGGTGTAAACCGTGGTCTTCGTGACATTAATGGTAAGGGCGTTCTGACAGGCCTTACGAGAATATCGAAGATCGTTTCCTTTACTTCCGGACCCGATGGGAAGCAGGTACCCTGCCCGGGTGAACTGTGGTATCGCGGATACAACATCAAGACCCTCATCAAGGAACTGGGTGAGAATGAATTCGGATTTGAAAAGACAGCGTATCTTCTGCTTTTCGGTGAGAAGCCGACAGAGAGCCAGCTGAACGAATTCCAGGACATCCTCGACGAGAGCAGAAGTCTGCCGACAAACTTTACTCGAGATGTCATCATGAAAGCACCCAGTAAAGACATCATGAACTCTATTACCAGAAGTGTGCTTACGCTCGCTTCGTATGACGAGTCTTCCACAGACTCCCAGCTGGAGAACAGTATCAAGCAGTGCATCCAGCTGATTGCGCAGTATCCGATGCTCTCGGTATACAGTTATCATGCGTATAACCACTATGATAACGATGAGAGCATGTATATCCATCGTCCGAGAAAAGGAAGATCGACTGCGGAGAATTTCCTGGCGATGCTCCGTCCGGATCAGAAGTACACGGCTTTAGAGGCTAAGGTTCTCGACGTTGCCCTGATGCTTCACATGGAGCACGGAGGCGGCAATAACTCGACCTTTACGACTCGTGTCGTTACCTCTTCCGGTTCCGATACGTACTCTGCGATGGCAGCGGCGATGTCTTCGCTGAAAGGCCCGAAACACGGCGGTGCGAATATCAAAGTCGTGGAGATGATGGACGATCTGAAGGAACACGTAGATAACTGGGAAGACCGCGTAGCCATTAAAAACTACCTGATGAAGATCCTGCAGAAGGATGCCTTTGACAAAAGTGGCCTGATCTATGGTATGGGTCATGCGGTCTATTCCATGAGTGATCCGCGTGAAGAAGTCCTGAATGCTTTCGTTGAGAAACTGGCGAAAGAGAAGGGAATGGAGAAGGATTACATCCTCTATAAGAACGTTGAGGAACTTGCTCCGGAAGCCATTGCTGAGACAAGAAGGATCTTTAAGGGCGTAAGTCCGAACGTTGATTTCTATAGCGGCCTTGTCTATAAGATGCTGAATATTCCGCCGGAACTCTATACGCCGCTTTTCGCAACCGCACGTATCGTCGGCTGGAGCGCACACCGTATCGAAGAACTGATCGGCATGAACAAGATCATCCGCCCGGCATATAAGAGTGTCATGGAAGAAATCGGATAAGATCACTTCCTGTACAATCCAACTATCTTGCACTGAAAGAAACCGCCTGACATTGAAATCAGGCGGTTTTTCTGCTATTATCATGCTGTGGGAGAAAATAAGGAATGTATGCCCTGAAGCATTCCTTCGGAGGGTAAATGGTTATGAGAAGAAGTCGTTGGTGTGGCATCTTATGCTCGCTTCTGATTTGCTCCATCGTTCTTATGGGACTTGATCTCGCTTTTTTAGGCGGAAAGGTCTCTGCTTCGACCCGCGAAAAACTTGCTGCATCGGCAGTTGAAGGGATGTCTGTCAGCGTTTCTACCAATAGTAATGCTAATGGCAGTTTGCGATTTGGCCTGAAGCTTTCAGGATGCGAATATTGTAAAAGAGCTACGATCGATGTTTCACTGAATAAAAACGGTATCAACTATACTCCGGGATATCACGGAGCGGCGAATTATGTAAATCCCACCGGAGGCGGACGCGGCAATCAGGCGCGCTCCGTCAGTGCATCATCGATTACCATTACCACAACGGATGCACAGTTCCTGAGGGGAGAAAAAGAAGTGGTATTCACTGTATCTGTAAATACTGATGCGGTAGTATCATCTGCTGTTATCACCTCTGTCGAAGAATATACGGATACTGTCAGCATGGCACTTCCCGGAGACGGAAAAAGCAATACCGTAAGATTTTCTTATGTGAATATGGATCCTGCCGGATCTGCAGATTTAAAACTTGTAAGTGCCAGGGAAGTGCACGGGAAACCTGCAAATATCAAAGTCGAGTGTAGCGGAAATAATTGCAGTATCACCGTGACCACACCGGACCTTTCACCAATAAAAGATCTTGAAGTAGAAGTAACGGTGAAAGGTAAAAGAAATGTCAACCTTTCATACAGCCGTGGCGGTATAGTCTATGGTTATATCGAACCGACGCCAACACCGACACCGACTCCGAGTCCGACACCGACGCCAACACCGACACCGACTCCGAGTCCGACTCCGTCGCCAACACCTAGTCCGACTCCGGCTCCTACGGATACACCGACTCCGGTTCCTACGGCTACACCTACTCCGAAGCCGACAAGAACGCCCACACCGAAACCGTCAGAGACAGAGCTTTCGGAGACTTCAGAGGAAAGCTCATCCGAAGAGACCACAGAGGAAACGACGACGGTGATCGTTCCTGCGGTCGTCGATACGCAGCCGAGTGATACAGAACCGACGGATGCACCGACAGATACGACGCCTTCAGAACCTTCTGAAACTTCTGCGGCAATCAAGCCTGCTAAGAAATCCGGTTCGGCAGATTACTCCTCCTTTATCTGGCTGGGAGTAATTGCAGTATTGCTGCTTCTTATATATCTTCGCTATCACCATCTGTCGAAGAAGGGAATGTCTTTCCCGGATATATGTAAGAACTTTATTCCCATTGGTGGGGGAATATCGAAGTCCGGATCTTCGAAAAAAGCAGACAATTACAAACTGGACGGGCCTCAGCCTGAGGTTAAGAACGGATATCTGCAGAAACCTACGGTTGGAGCGGCTGCCGCGCAGGCATACCGGCCTGTGCGCTCGAATACATCTACTGCCGCTCCGTCTGCAGCACGTAAGCCATCCGCATCTGCAAACAATGCGGCGGCCCCTGCCAAAGCTGCGGCTTCGACCGTAACGGCTCCTTCCAAAGCAGCAAGACAGCCCCGGGTAAATGCGCCGGATCCTGAACTGCATGAGATGGTGCTTCGCCAGAGAGAGCTGGAACAGAAACTGAAAGAGCTTTCGTCGGAGAAAAAGAATATATTTGGTGATGATGCGCCAAAACCTGACAACTGAGGAGTGTGACGGAAATGAGAAAAGGACGCTGGAGCAGAATACTGGGTGTATTCCTTGGGATGACAATGATCGCTGTCATGATCTGTGTATTCCCGGTAACGTCGGGAAAACTGTTTGCCGGCTCCAGTGCTGCCGGAAATGGCGTCTGCTATATCTCGTTTTCTGATCGCGATGCGGATAGTGTCAAAGCACAGATCGTCACTAAGAATTATAATTCCGGAGAGATCGTTACTGCATACTTCAATATGTCAATGACGGAAATCCAAATGAGTTCTTTTTCAGAAGGGGCAAAACTTGTAAATTATAATGCAGAGACAGGAAGACTTATTGTAAGTATCCAAGGAAAAAACGGCAATCCTAACGGAACGTACTCCTTTATTATTTCCGGAACCGGGATCAAGGAGATCAGCGCAAAGCTTCAGATGGCTGCTGCAAAACCGGGAGACGGACCGGCTGGACCGGGAGAAGGCCCGGGAGGCGGTCCAGGTGGTCCCGGCGCTGGACCGGGAGAAGGACCCGGAGGAGGACCAGGTGGCCCCGGGGCAAATCCGGGTGAGGGACCGGGGAAGAACGACCCGAAGAAACCGGAGGAAACACAGGCAACCACTGTGACAAATACACCTACTCCTGCTCCGACCAGTACACCAGTACCGACAAGTACACCGGTTCCGACGCCATCAGCAACGCCGGCACCGACGACAGCCACGCCTGTGCCGAAGGAAACGGCAGCGCCTGCTGCTACAAGTGCGGAGACTACTGCAAAGACAGAGACGACTGCTGCATCCGATACTGAACCGTCAGAGACTACACTTCCGGAAACCTCGGAAGAAACCATAACTGAAGTGCAGGATAGTTCATCGACCGTTGAGACGATAACAGCTGCACCGGGCGTGGTTGATCCGGAGACCGGAAATACAGATCCTTCCGGTGATGTTTCCGGGGAAGGGATGCAGTCAGAGCCTTCAGTTACGGCTGCTGAGCCTGCTGAAAAAACAACCGGGAAGTCGTATCTTTGGATCTTTATTCTGCTCCTGCTGCTGGTCATTATTTATCTCCGTTACAGGCATCTGTCGAAGAAAGGAATGTCCTTCCCGGAGATCATGAAGAATTTCATTCCTGTAGGAGCCCTGATCGCGAAACTCAAGCCATCGAAGAAAGAAGATAACTATAAACTGGATGGCCCCCAGCCGGAGGTCATGAACGGTTATCTGCAGAAGCCGACGGTAGGTGTCGCTGCGGCACGCGCGATCCGTCCGGTTCGATCAAATACAACATCTGCTTCGGCAGACCGGCCGAAGCCGGCACCCAAGCCTGCAGCTACCAGACCAGCAGCATCCAGACAGGAAGGGACTGCACCTAAGACAAAGGTCGATCCTGAACTTCACGAGATCGAACTTCGTCAGAGAGAGCTGGAACAGAAGATGAAGGAGATTTCTTCCCAGAAGGAGAAACTTCAGGAATTTGAGGACGAGTAAGTCTTTTAACACGGTTTTAGGAATACTAAGGTAAAAGAAAAGAGTTGCCCAGACGAAGGCAACTCTTTTTGTGGTGACCCTAAGGAGAATCGAACTCCTGATTGCGCCTTGAGAGGGCGCCGTCTTAACCGCTTGACCATAGGGCCGCGTCACCACACACTTTTTAAGTGCATGAAAGATGATACCATAAGATTTTATGCGGTGCAAGTGTCTATTTAAGAATTGTCAAAAAAGACTTCGCATAGATGCACTATAAATGTTGTATACTTTATTTCTAAAATCGTATATACTATCAGACAGAACATATTTTCTTATTAGAAGCGAGAGACACCTATGAACGACTATATCCGCATCCGCGGCGCGAGAGAACATAACCTTCAGAATATAAATCTGGATATCCCCAGAGACAAATTTGTCGTGGTAACCGGCCTTTCCGGTTCCGGAAAATCCTCCCTGGCATTTGATACCGTCTATGCAGAGGGACAGAGAAGATATGTGGAATCTCTGTCATCTTATGCCAGACAGTTCCTGGGACAGCTCGAGAAACCTGACTTTGACAGCATCGATGGTCTTTCCCCGTCTATCGCGATCGATCAGAAGACAACCAGCAGAAACCCGAGATCTACAGTAGGTACCGTCACGGAAGTATATGACTATTTCCGTCTTCTTTATGCACGTATCGGTATTCCGCACTGCTATAAGTGCGGCAAGGAGATCGTGTCGCAGTCGATCGACCAGATCATCGAGCAGCTGATGGCCTATCAGGAAGGAACGAGACTTATCCTGATGGCACCTGTCGTTCGCGGACGGAAAGGTGAATTTGGAAAGCAGATCGAAGAATACAGAAAAAGCGGCTATGCCAGGATCCGTCTCGATGGCGTGATGTATGAGCTGGATGAGGAAGAGATCAAGGCGGAAAAGAATAAAAAGCACGATCTCGAAGTCGTTGTTGACCGTCTGGTAGTGCGGGAAGAATCAAGATCCCGTCTGAATGACTCCTGTGAGACCGCGCTGAAACTTGCGGACGGACTTCTTCTGGTGGAGGTCCAGGTACCCTCGACCGGAGAAGACGGAGAAAGAACATACGAGACGACGGAAGTGCTTTTCTCGCAGAAACTATCCTGCCCGGATTGCGGAATATCTGTCGAGGAACTATCCCCGAGGATGTTCTCGTTCAATAATCCTTTCGGAGCCTGCCCGGAGTGCTCGGGACTCGGTTCACATACGAATGTCGATCCGGAGCTGTGCGTACAGAATCCGGAGGCTTCTCTGAACGATGGCGCGATCCAGACGGCAGGATGGAAATTCGACGACCCGAAGAGCTGGGGCAGAGCGTTTATTGAGGCGCTGTCCGCCAGATATGAGTTTTCACTGGATACCCCGTGGAATAAGCTTCCGAAGAGGATCCAGGACATCATCCTCTATGGTAACGGCGGAGAGAAGATGATCATCGATACGTCGAACAGCATTTATCACCGTGACGGGCTTTATATGAATTCCTGGGAGGGCGTCATCCCGAGTGTGGAGAGAAGAAGCCGAGAGGCCTCTTCCGAGGAGATCAAGCAGCACTATGAGCAGTATATGACGACCACGGACTGCGAAAGCTGCCATGGAGCAAGACTGAAACCTGCATCTCTGGCGGTAACGGTCGGAGGAAAGAATATCTTCGAGGTCACCAGCATGCCGATCCGGAAGTGCATCAAGCATCTTCAGGGGCTGACGCTGAAGGCCAGAGAGAAGAGAATCGCCGAGCCGATCCTGAAAGAGATCCTGGCCAGACTCGGATTTATGGTGGATGTCGGACTCGATTATCTGACACTATCCCGTGCGGCGGCGACCCTCTCCGGCGGTGAAGCACAGCGTATCCGCCTGGCGACACAGATCGGTTCAAGCCTTACCGGCGTACTCTATATCCTGGATGAGCCTTCGATCGGACTTCACCAGAGAGATAACAACCGCCTGCTGGCGACGCTGGATAAGCTCAAACGCCTCGGAAACACTGTACTGGTCGTTGAACATGACGAGGACACGATGCGCGCGGCAGATGTGATCGTGGATATGGGACCGGGTGCCGGTGAACATGGCGGTTTCGTTGTGGGTGTCGGTACGGCGGAGGAGATCATGAAGATCCCGGAATCCATTACTGGACAGTATCTTTCCGGACAGAAGTTTATCCCGGTGCCGGTAAAGAGAAGAACTCCGGATGGAAGATATCTGTGTATCCACGGGGCAAGAGAGAATAACCTCAAGAAGATCGATGTAAAGATCCCGATCGGACTCTTTACCTGCGTTACCGGTGTCTCCGGTTCCGGTAAGAGCTCGCTGGTAAACGGTATCATTCTCCGGAAACTGGCAACGGATCTTAACGGTGCGCATAGATCGAAGGGCCTCTGTGATAAGATCACGGGAATCGGCCATCTCGATAAGGTCATCGCGATCGACCAGTCCCCGATCGGAAGATCCCCGAGATCAAATCCGGCAACATATACAGGATGCTTCGATCTGATCCGTGAACTCTTCGCGAATACACCGGACGCCAAGTCCAGAGGATATAAGAACGGAAGATTCAGCTTTAACGTCAAGGGCGGCCGGTGCGAGGCGTGCTCGGGCGACGGCGTGAACCGTATTGAGATGCACTTCCTGCCGGATGTATATGTCAAGTGCGACGTATGTAAGGGAAAGCGGTATAACCGAGAGACGCTCCAGGTCAAGTATAAGGGCAAGAATATCGCAGATGTTCTCGCCATGACGGTAGACGAAGCACTCGAATTCTTCCAGAATGTGCCGAGGATCGCATCGAAGCTCCAGACGCTTTCGGAAGTAGGTCTCGGATATATCCGTCTGGGACAGCCGGCGACCCAGCTGTCCGGAGGTGAGGCGCAGCGTGTAAAACTGGCGACGGAACTCTCTAAGAGAAGTACGGGCCGTACCTTCTACATCTTAGATGAGCCTACGACCGGCCTTCACATCGCGGACGTCCATAAGTTGGTTGACATTTTGAGCCGCCTGGCCGAAAATGGTAATACTGTTTTGGTGATCGAGCATAATCTGGACGTGATCAAGACGGCGGATTATATCATCGATCTCGGACCGGAAGGCGGAGATAAGGGAGGCACGATCGTTGCGTGCGGATCTCCGGAGGAAGTCTGTGAAGTCCCCGGATCTTATACAGGACAATTCCTAAAGCCGGTACTGGAGAAGACCCTGTCTCTTATGGAGAAAGCAGGTCCGATCGATCAGTCGGAGCAGAAAAGAAAGGTGGAACGGGAAGCGCTGGATATAGCGACCGGTCCGAAACCCAGGAGAAAGAGAAAGCCCCTGGAGGAAAAAGAATAGTTAAGGAATTAGAAAATGAGTCTTTGCACTATATGTAAAAAGAATGTGGCGGTCGTTTTTACCACGAGGTTTGAAAATAACGAACGCATCAACGAGGGTCTCTGCCTGAAGTGCGCCTTTGAGACTGGTATCGGCGGGATCGAGGAGATGTTCCACTCGGCCGGCATTAACGATGACAATATCGATGAAGTCACGGAGCGCCTGAACCGACTGATGGGCGGAGCGGAGACTGCTGACCCGCAGGAGCTTTTCCGAATGCTGGTAAATGACGCGTTCCCGGTAGATGGCGATCACTCTGAGGATATGGATGAGGACATCCCGGAAGAAGAGGATGCAGATATCGAGCTCCCGTTTGTAGAGATCGAGCAGGAAGATAAGCCGAACCGCAGGAGATTCCCTTTTGACATCTTCGGAAGACAGCAGAACGGGGAAGACGACGACGAGAACGAGTCGAACCTGGGATATCTCCATCTGGGAAAAGATAAAGAGAAGCGGAAAGGGGAAAAGAAAGCCGGAAAGCCGAAGAAGAAATTTCTCGAGCAGTACGGCACGAACCTCACGAAGCTCGCAAGAGAAGGAAAGATCGACCGCCTGATCGGCCGTGAGAAGGAACTGGAACGCGTGATCCAGATCCTGAACCGCCGCTCGAAGAATAATCCTGCACTTATCGGTGAACCGGGTGTAGGTAAGACTGCCGTTGCCGAAGGCCTTGCGGTAAAGATCGCAAATGGCGAAGTTCCGGCAAAGCTTCTGGATATGTCTGTCTATCTTCTGGATATGACGGCGATGGTGGCGGGAACACAGTTCCGCGGCCAGTTTGAAAGCCGCATGAAGAATGTGGTCGATGAGGCGCGCCATAATCAGGATGTCATCCTCGTTATCGATGAGATGCATAACATCATGGGTGCCGGAGATGCGGAAGGCGCGATGAACGCTGCTAATATCCTGAAGCCGGCGCTGGCAAAGGGCGAGATCCGCGTGATCGGTTCTACGACGCTGGATGAATACAGAAGACATATCGAGAAGGACTCCGCTCTGGAACGCCGTTTCCAGAAAGTAATTATCGAAGAACCCTCAATCGAAGACAGTATCGAGATCCTGAAGGGAATCAAGGACTACTATGAGAAGCATCACTTCGTACAGTATCCTGATGATGTGATCGAGTATGCGGTACGGATGTCTTCCCGCTATATCACGGACCGTTTCCTGCCGGACAAGGCGATCGATATCCTGGATGAGGCCGGCTCACGCGCAAACCTTGATGAAGTGCGTCTGGTCAAGCTTCAGCAGCAGAAAGATGAATATGAAACTCTTGATAAAGAGGTAAAAGCACTGGAAGCCCGTATCGAGATGTCTGCGACGCCGGAAGAGATCGAGAACGAGCATCTCTATGAGAAACAGGCCGAGAAGAAGTCCCAGGTACTGCGTCTGGAGAAAGAAATCGCATCGCTGGAAAATGAACTCGTTCCGACGATCATTACCTTCGATGATGTTTCCCGCGTGATCGAGATGTGGACAGGTATTCCGGTACAGCGTATCTCCGAGTCCGAGTCTGAGCGCCTGCTGAAACTGGAAGACCGTCTCCATGAGCGTGTGATCGGTCAGGAAAAGGCTGTCAGCGCACTTGCCAGAGCGATCCGAAGAAACCGTTCCGGATTCGGTAAGAAACATAAACCTTCTTCGTTTATCTTCGTCGGTCCGACCGGTGTCGGTAAGACCGAGCTGGTAAAAACACTTGCCGAGGCAATGTTTGCCAGAGAAGATGCCCTGATCCGTGTGGATATGTCCGAGTTTATGGAAGCACATACAGTAAGTAAACTCATCGGTTCTCCGCCGGGTTATGTAGGCTATGATGACGGCGGCCAGCTGACCGAGCGTGTAAGAAGAAAGCCGTATTCGGTAGTGCTTTTTGACGAGATCGAGAAGGCACATCCGGATGTCTTTAACATGATGCTTCAGATCCTCGATGACGGACGTCTTACAGACAGCCATGGACGGGTCGTAAACTTCGAAAACACGATCATCATCATGACCAGTAACGCCGGAACATCGCTGAAGGCAAACGGCTTCGGATTTGGCGCAGAGGGACAGATCGCTCTGGAGAACCGCGTAAATACGGCGCTGAAAGAGCAGTTCCGTCCGGAATTTCTGAACCGTGTCGATGAGATCGTCATCTTCCAGGAACTCTCGAAGGAAGAGATCCGAAAGATCGTAGACCTGATGCTGAAGGAAGTTTCCGATCAGATGAAGGAAAAAGACGTTATCCTGTCTGTTTCCGAAGCGGCGAAAGATGAACTGGCGAAGGAAGGATACGATCCGAAGTACGGTGCAAGGCCGCTTCGCAAGACGATTCAGAAGCGCCTGGAGGATCCGCTCGCTGACCTGTATCTGTCCGGAAAACTGAAAAATGCCCAGAAGGTTTCCGTCGGATACAGAAAAGACCAGTTTGCTTTCGATATCAAAGAAAAGAAAGACTAAAGATCTTTCGGGTATATTAGTTGGTAAAAGAAGAGGACCGTTCGTAATGAACGGTCCTTTTGCGTCTGGTGATAGTGTCCGTTTCCTGGCGGATGTACGTGCCGGAATCAGGAACGGTAGCTGGCGTTGATCTTTACGTAGTCGTAAGTAAAGTCGCAAGTCCACATACGATCGTTGTATTCGCCGTCGTTTAACTCGATGCGGATCAGGATGTCGTGCTCGGAGAGCTTCTCCTTCGCAACATCCTCGTCGAAAGGAAGGGCGACACCTTTCTCATAGACCGGAAGGCCGGAAAGGAACATGCTGATCTTATCCGGATCGATATCCGCACCGGAATAACCGAGCGCGGTGATGAAACGTCCGCAGTTCGCATCCTGGCCGAAGATCGCTGTCTTACAGAGCGGGGAGCGGCAGATGGCAAGAACGCAGAGATATGCGTCATTCGGAGTCTTCGCACCAACTACCTCGACCTCAACGAGCTTGCTTGCACCTTCTCCGTCTGATGCGATCATCTTCGCAAGATCGAAGCACAGCGCATGGAAAGCTTCTTTGAAAGTGTCATATTCTTCGGTGCCCTTCTTGATCTCCGGTGTCTCGGAAGCGCCGTTGGCGAAGATGACGACCATGTCGCATACGGAAGTGTCGCCGTCAACAGAAACACGGTTGTATGTATCCTTAACGTTATTGGAGATCATCTCCTGCAGGACATCCTGGGAGATGTTCGCATCTGTGGTGAAAACACTGATCATAGTCGCAAGATTCGGGTGGATCATACCGGAACCCTTCGCGATCGCAGCAATCGTGATCTCTTTACCGAAGATGCTGACGGTAGCGGCAACTTCCTTCGGCTGTGTATCTGTGGTCATGATGGCTCTCTCCGCGAGGTGGCCGCACTCTTCGGAAGAAGAAGCATTCTCGATCAGGCCCGGAATCGCAGCAGTAAGCTTATCCAGCGGAAGACGTGATCCGATAACACCGGTAGATGCGGTCAGGATCTCATCGGCACTGACACCGAGAAGAGAAGCGGCTTTCTCTGCCATAGCGGTGGCATCGTTTTCGCCGTCTGCTCCGACGCAGGCATTTGCGTTTCCGCTGTTGATCAGGATGCCGCGTACGGAATCACGTGATTTAATAAGAGAGATCGAACGTGTCAGGGAATGACCCTTAACGAGATTAGATGTGTATACACCGGCGATCTGTGCGGGACGGTCAGATCCGATATACGCCAGATCCGGATTGCCGTTCGGCTTCAGTCCGGCATGTACGCCGTTGGCGATAAATCCTTTAGGAAGAGTAATATATGCGTTTTCGATATCCATATTCCTACCTCGGTTCACTTTAGTACGTGCATTATACACCAAGGACAAGTGCTTTTCTATATGAATAAAAATAGATATGTATACTGTCTATATAATCCGTGAAAATAAATGCTTGACATTTCCAGCCTGAAAACATTATAATTTCGTAGTGCCTTTGGGAGAACCTTGGTGGGATTAGCTCAGTTGGTTAGAGCGCTTGTTTGTGGCACAAGAGGTCATGGGTTCGACTCCCATATCCCACCCCACATATTTCCCTAGGGGAGTCGATGGGGGATAGCCAAGCGGTAAGGCACGGGACTTTGACTCCCGCATTCGTAGGTCCG
>JAEEGJ010017435.1_pt1 | contig 16243 bp, 15 predicted proteins | sample 8958761 | NCBI WGS metagenome assembly JAEEGJ01 (sample SAMN16246546, study PRJNA631951) | gut metagenome | biome: gut microbiome; feature: rumen; material: RS-attached | host: Bos | place: Iran: Karaj | collected 2018-10
ATTTCTGCCTGAGGGTTGATGCTGAGCAGACGCTCCTTCAGAGCCTCCACTTTCACCTGACCGACGGTCTTTGAGGTAGCCATCAGCTGGCGGTTGATATTGGTGATGCAGACACGGTCTGAATCGATGATAGTAAGGTACTTGATACCTGAACGTACCAGACTCTCGGCGCACCATGAGCCTACGCCGCCTACACCGAAGATGATGACGCGTTTCTCACCGATGCTGTTCATCGCCTCATCGCCCAACAGAAGTTCCGCCCTGCGGAAGATTGTTTGTGTGAATGCCATACTATTTCTTCGTAGCACCTGTCTCGGCATCTACCTGCTTGGATGAATTCTCTTTCACCTCACAGGCCTCGTACTTAATCTTCTTGAAACCTTCAATGATGTTTTGGACATTGGTCTTGTCGGCATCATATTCGATGACCACTGTCTTGTCATCAAGATTGGTCGTAATCGACTTGATGCCTTTCTCAAAGCGGATGTTGTCTTTGATCTTCTTCTCACAACCAGTGCAGTGCATCTCCGGATTGGTGGTAAGCACAACAGTCTTGATGTCCTTGGCGGTGCTCACGGCAGCCATAGCCAGAGCCATGAATAATACTTTTGTTCTCATAATGATCTTTACCTTGTTATATATATTTATATCTTGTTCCAATTAATTCGTGCGCCGATGTAGAATACGGCACCGTGCACAGGACCATAAATCATGGTAGCATCAAAGTTGGGTCCCCAAGGGTTGTCTGCGCTGATGATGGCATTCTTCTGCTTGAAGCCCGTCAGGTTCTCTCCACCTGCATAGATGCTCCAGTGGCGGAAGAAACGGGTTACCTGAGCACTCACCTGCTCGTAGGCCTTGAAGTGCTCGTCCCAAAGGGGGATGCCATGATTATCAGGCAGTCGCCCACCACCATTCAGCTGCACGGTGGCATCAAACTGCCACTTACCCAGGCCTGGGGCGAAGGATGCTGTGAGCAGACCCTTATAACGGCTGTTCATAGGCTTTTGTCTTAGTTCACCGTTGAAGGTAGCTTTCACGTCGTTCCACCTCCAGGCGGCAGTCACGTTGAGTTTAGGCAGGACCTCGTAGGTAGCATCCACCTGAATGGTGTGCGAATATGATTTGTCATCATCGCCCAAGCCGTGCACCGCAATCATCCCTTCAGCCACTTCGTAGTCGATGATAGCCTGCTGGATAAAATGGGTGTAATAGTACTCCATATTCAAATCGAGCGTCCGTCCGCCAACGGGAATCTTCAGCTGTGCACTGAGGCCGTAGTTCCAAGCTTTCTCCTGCCTAATATTCTCGTTGATCATCAGTTGGCGGTTACTGGCCAGCAGATAGCTGTTCTCTGCGAGAATATGGGGCGTGCGATAGCCTTTTCCAACAGAGCCGCGCAGCGTCAGCCAATCGATAGGCGAATACTTGACATGCATACGAGGGGTGACATACGAGCCCCACAGCGAACTGTGATCCCAGCGCAGACCGCCCATCAGTGTGAATAGCTCACCTATCTTATAAGTATATTGGGCATACACGCCCGGCGTTGTCTCGTCTGTATCAGAACCGTCACTCAAATAGTCGTGGTTGAGGCTAAGACCTGTGGAGAGGTTGTGATGCTCGTCGAAATCGGTCTCGAACATCAGCGAGGCATAGCCGTTGCGCTGATCGGCATCATAGCGTTTGTAACCATAACTACTTCTTTCATGATGAATAGAGCCGCTCAGAATCAGGGCGATATTCGTCATGAGCTCAGGGTTCAGGATGAAGGCGTTCTTGGTGAAAGCCTCATAACGCTCATTGGTGATATCGATGAGATAAGGGTTGTGCACAGTCTGCCCATGTGTAATCTGTCCACCCTCGCGATGCTCCTTCAGTCCCTTGATGGCCATCTGGAACATATACGTGTCGCTGATATAGGCCCATCGGCTCATCAGCGAACCCTGCCGCATCTTGGGCATGTCGGCAAAGCCGTCGTCGTTGTCATCATGGGCCTTGTCCAGTATCTCATAGTGACCAAGGAGAGCCGTACTCCACTTGTCCGACAGCTTGAGATTGGCACCAAGATTAGCCTCCAGCTTCAGGTCGCTGTTGAAATACAGATTCGCATCGGTCCAAGGTGTGGCCTGTGGCTTCTTGAACTCTACATTGATTTGTCCCGTGATGCTCTCATAACCGTTCTTGACCGATGAGGCACCCTTCGACACCTGTATACTCTGCATCCAAGGGCCAGGGATATAGCCGAGGGCATAGGGGGCTGCTAGTCCGCGATAGTTTGGAATATTCTCGGTGAGCATCTGAACATAAGTGCCCGAGAGTCCCAGCAACTTGATCTGCTGCGCACCTGTGGCAGCATCGGCATAGTTCACGTCTACCGATGGGTTGGTGGTGAAACTCTCACCAAGGTTACAGCAAGCGGCACGCAACAGTTCCTTCGAACTGATAAACTCCGTATTGCCAAGCCCACCGGTCTTCACCCTCCCTGACTTACGCGACGATATCGTTACCTCACGGACAACCTTCCCGTCGAGTGTTTCGACATCCGACGAATCCTGCACTGCAGCGACCTGAGCGGAAGCGGCATTGCACAGAAATAGTAAAGCTAAGACAGCCAAGAATAGTTTCACGGCTGCAAAGTTACAACTAATTTTAGAACTAATCGCCAATCGTATACACTTTTTTGCAAAATACCCTCATGTTGGTATTTCCTGTTCCGCTATTTGTTCGTACCTTTGCACCCGAAAACTTTAGGAACAAAAGATTATGACGAAGACGATATTATGGATAGCAGCACTCGTGGTTGGTGCGGTATTGGGCGTGTTGGGCTTCAGCTGGCTCAATACGACAATGGATTTTATTGCAACAGTTTACACGCGGCTGTTCCAGTTGTTGGCGGTGCCTACGATTGTGCTGGCGGTCATTACGACCTTTGCCACCTTCGGATCGAAGGGCTCAGGCTGCCTATGAGGCCATCAATGAGGTTCGACGTCGTGCTTACTGGAGTCCCTATCTCAATATCCAGCAGTCGCCATCCGACGGTTCGGCTCTTGAGTTGAACGGACTGTCGAAGGAGGCATTCCGTGAGCAACTAAGAGAGGAACGCCGACTGGAGTTTGTCCTCGAGGGACAGCGCTGGTTCGATCTCATCCGCTGGCATATCCTCGTGAAATACGTAAAGGAACATACGCCGGCATCTGAGAAACTGAAACTGCAGAATGTGTCTAAGCGCAACTATCTACTGCCTCTGCCGCAAGATCAGCTCATCCTGAATCCGAATCTGGAGCAGAATTGGGGATACAGCGGTGAGACAGGTGACGGTCCTTACGATAGTAGCTTTGAGTAAAATGTAAAAATGTAATAATTATATAATGTAACAATTTTAAAAGAACAGAACAATGAAAAAGAATTTATCCAAAGTGATCGCCTTGACACTCCTTGCAGTAGCAGGCGTACAGACTGTCGATGCACAGTCGCAAGTAGCAAACAATCGTCGTGAACGCATCCTTCAGGTGTTAGACCAGAGTCGTCCTAATGCGTATGTACCAGCAGCCTTCTTCCTGCATTTCGAGAACAAGCTGGGTCGTAAGGCTGTAGATGACCACAAGGCTTTCTACAAGGCCACCAATATGGACTTTGTGAAAGTGTTCTATGAGATTGCAGTACCTCATATCGAGATCAACTCAGGCAGCGATTGGGAAAAAGTGCCTGTTTATGGTGAGGAATTCTTTGCACCTCAGGTAGCAGTTATTGCTGATCTGGCTCGTGAGTTCGGTAATGAGGCGTTTGTCCTTCCAACTGTTTATTCTCCACTTTCACTGGCTCATCAGACATTGGGCCGTGGCAAGGACTTCAAAAAGTTGATTCAGGAAGACCCGAAAGCATTCGGCAAGGCCATCAAGAATCTTTCACTCTCTATTGAAAACTACCTGCGCTCAGCCCGCAAGGCAGGTGCCGATGGCTTCTATATCTCGACCCAGGGTGGCGACGGCAACTCTATTCCCGAGAAGATATGGAAGGAGCAGGTGCGCCAGTGGGACAAGCATGTGTCTGAAGTAGCCAATGAGATTGGTCTGATCAACATCCTCCATATCTGCGACTATGGTACACCTTATAAAAATGCTGAAGCACTTTACGCTTATGCCGACTATCCTGCCAGCATTATCAATGTGCCCTTGAAATTCTCTGATGGTTCTACGCTTAACCTGAAGGAAGCACAGCAGCGTTTCAGTCGTCCGGTATTTGGCGGTCTTGAGCGTCTGGGTGTTATTGCTAAAGGCAGTATCGAGGAAGCCAAGAAGGCTGTCGATGAGGTGCTTGAGAACGCTGCGCCCAACTTCATCCTTGGAGCTGACTGCACCGTGCCAGGTGACACTGATTGGGATAAACTGCGTGCTGTAATCGACTATGCCCACACTTGGCGTCTGACGCACAAGAAATGAAAAGTATGAATTTAATACTTGGCATTGACGGCATCTTGAATGACGAGACCGGCGAGCATGTTGCCAAAGATGGCGGTGATATGAACGAGGGAGCCTTTGCCCTCGCCTTGGGGCTCGATAAGTTCGTCGGAATAGACGCACAGGAACTTGCGCGAGGGGTACTGCCCCTCGCGCTTATAAGCTTTACGTAGTGCGCGCGCCAGTGGGTCGCCTTGAATCTTCCAGAACTCTGAAATCTTGATGCGTGTAGGGTCTAACTTTAAGGCTGCACCCATCGATGCGAAGAAAGTCGCATTGGTTTCACAAGCCATCAGAATGAGTAACGCCTTATCCTTTAGTGAGTCAATCGCGTCGATAATATAATCATAACTGTCGAGATGGAAGCTCTCGGCGGTTTCGGCTGTAAAGAACTCATGAATAGCAGTAATCTCGGCAGAGGGATTGATCGTAAGCAAACGTTGGCGTAACACATCCACCTTCACTTGTCCGATAGTCTCCGTGGTGGCCATCAGTTGACGGTTGATATTACTGGCGCATACAGTATCGCTGTCAACAATAGTGAGATGCTTAATTCCAGAGCGTACCAGGCTCTCGGCGCACCATGAACCTACGCCGCCCACGCCGAAGATGATCACACGCTTCTCGCCGATGCAGTTCATCGCCTTTTCGCCCAGCAACAACTCTGAACGACTGAATATTTCGTCTATTTGTTGACTACGATCCATCAATTAGTTATTTCCTGATGATCTTCTTGCCATCGCTGATTACAATACCACGAGTAGAAGCATTAGCAGGTGTTCCAATCAGCGTATAAGAATGCTCTTCACCGGTAGTGACGGTGCGAGTAGTAGAGGTTACGGCTGTCGGTATATCCTCGATGGTGTCATATTCAGCCATCGCCTCAGCCATACGTGTGTCGAGGTCTTTCAAGCGGTAGAGACCGTCACTGTTGGCTGTCAAACCCTCGATTGTGACGGGCTGAACCATTGGTAGCTCTTCAAGCGAGAGTAGTGTGCGGGCATGCATCTGGCTGTATTTCGGATAAACCAGATTGATGGCGACATAGTCTTCGCTGCCATCGCTCCATTTCTCGAAGACGAGTTTCGAACCGATGGGCGTGCGCACCTCCAATGCATGCTCTGTTTCCGGAAGATTCAGGCGCAAGGCCGCTCCGATAGAAGTCAGATTGACATCGTGACCACAGAGAAAGGTGAACTTGCGGTTTACGTTGGCAAGTTCCTCACGGATACGGCTCACCAGTGGATAGGCCAGGTTAACAGCTGCACTATGAGTGGCGTAGAGCAAACCGTCATGCACCTCCTTGACATGGCAGATGGCACGCCATTGTTCCTCTGTCAGTTCATGACCAAAGGCTGCCATGTCCTCACTCTCATAGCACTGAAGCACGAGGGCATCCGACACGCTGTAGGCCAGTTTGAAGCCGCCCGACATCTTCGGCTCGTCATCCTTTTCCAACTTGAACTGTGTATCGTCGAAGCGGAAATGGGTTGAATCATTGGCTGCAGCAGGCGAGTGTGCCATGTCTATCACTTCCTCCATCAGCGTCAGCGTGGGCTGCACACTCTGCATCCAAGCCTCTGGACCGCCATGCATAGTCTCCATTTCAGCAAGAATCTGCTGGCGATACTGATCGTTCATCTTCGTGAACTGGGCTTTGAACACGGGATCCATCTTGTCTTCGTCGTACTTGTGTTTTATCTCCACATTGGCAAAAGGCAGGAAACCTGCTGAGAAGTATTTCGCCGTTGTGAACGTGCGCTGACGCGAGTTGGCATAGAACAGCACCTCATCGTCCGTTGGACGGTAGTTGTCGGGTAAAAGGCCTGTGCTGACCACCCATTTACGGAAGAACTGGCCCATCTCTGTCTCAAGTATACCGCCACGCTGCGACAGCTGGCTGCTGGGTGATGTCCACTTAAACCATTCGTATGGTGTCACCCTCATATAGGCAGCACCGCCAGATGTCAGTGGCGAACGGATATTGTGGCGGCTCATCACTACTACTTCTTTCAGTTCATACTTAGCCCTGAAGTTATCGGAGCGCTCAGTCTGAGCCTGCAGGCTCGTTGCAGCAATTATGGCCGCTGCTACCATCATTAACCATTTTGTCATGTCGTTCAATCTTTAAGAAAAACGCTGCTTTCAGGCCGCAAATTTACGACTAATTTTAGAACTAATCGCCAATCATATACAATTTTTAGCAAAATACCTCACTATTGGTATTTCCTGTTCCGCTATTTCTTCGTACCTTTGCAGCCGAAAACTTAAGAAACAAAGAAGATTATGAAGAAAACGATTTTATGGATAGCAGCACTCGTGGTGGGTGCAGTGTTGGGACTGTTAGGGCTGCATTGGCTTGACCAGACGATGGAGTTTGTGGCAGTGGTTTATACACGGTTGTTCCAGTTGCTGGCTGTGCCGACAATCGTTTTGGCGGTCATCACGACGTTTGCCACATTCGGCTCAAAGGGTTCTGGCAGGATTTTTGGACGTACGTTGACTTACACCCTTCTGACGACCTTTGCGGCGGCTGCAGTGGGAGCTGTGCTCTATGTGTTTGTGGCTCCTGGCAATCTGCCTGCTGAGGCTATCGGACAGGGTGGGGAGGCTGTCGCCGATACATCCCATCTCTCTTATTACAGTCATCTGATCGGTCTCATACCGAATAACATCGTGAAGCCATTCCTTGAAGGCAATGTACTCTCGCTGCTGCTGTTGGCCTTTGCCATAGGCATCGGACTGTCGAAGTTGCCTGAATCCGAGAATAAGGCTGTCGTCGTGAATGGTCTGCTGGGACTTCAGGAACTGCTCTTCCTGTTGATTCGCGGCCTTATCTGGACCCTGCCCCTTGGCATTGTGGCTTTCTCAGCCCAATTGTCGGCCCAAGTGTCGGCAGGTGTCGTGGCCGATTCCATCGGCAAGTATGTGCTGGTAGTGCTGGGTGGTAATGTGATACAGTTTTTCATCGTACTGCCACTATTCCTGTTGGCGCGAGGATTGAACCCCATTCATGTACTGGGTCGTATGATGCCTGCCGTGCTGATGGCGCTCTTCACCAAGAGCAGCGCAGCCACGCTGCCCGTGACGATGGATACCGCCGAGAATCGTCTGGGTGTCAAGAAGAACATTGCTCGCTTCGTGCTCCCCATCTGCACCACGATCAATATGAACGGCTGCGCAGCCTTTATTCTCGTCACCTCGCTTTTCGTGATGCAGAATGGGGGTACACCGCTCACATGGTCAACTATCCTCTTGTGGATTCTCATCTCCGTCATCTCTGCTGTCGGTAATGCGGGTGTGCCTATGGGTTGCTACTTTCTCACCCTCTCGCTGATGTCGGGCATAGGTGCCCCCATCGCTATTCTGGGTGTCATCCTGCCCATCTATACTATTATAGATATGGTGGAAACGGCCGAAAATGTGTGGTCTGATTCGTGTGTAGCAGCCGCTGTCGACCACGATTTATAGTGAAATACCACGTTTTTGGTATGCAAATAACATGGAAAAGGTATTGTGGAAATGAAAAAATCGCCGTACCTTTGCACCAGAATTAAAAACGATATTAATAATTTAAAAAGGTAAGGATATGACAAAGATTGCAAAACAGCTGACCGAGCTCGTCGGCAACACCCCACTTTTGGAGCTCAATAAGTATTCAGAGGCACAGGGTCTTGAGACCCCAGTGATTGCCAAAGTAGAGTTTTTTAATCCAGGCGGCAGCGTGAAGGATCGTATCGCACTGGCGATGATCGAGGATGCTGAGGCAAAGGGCATCCTGAAGCCCGGCGCCACCATCATCGAACCCACCAGCGGAAATACGGGCGTAGGACTGGCACTGGTATCAGCCGTTAAGGGCTACCATCTTATCCTTACCATGCCCGAGACCATGAGCGTGGAGCGTCGTAACCTCGTGAAGGCCTATGGCGCCGAGGTGCGCCTTACCTCTGGCAAAGACGGTATGCCAGGTGCCATCCGCGCTGCCGAAGAGTTGCGCGACTCCATTCCTGGTGCGGTCATCCTGCAGCAGTTCGAGAACCCCGCCAACCCCGCCAAGCACTATGCCACCACGGGACCTGAGATCTGGCGCGACACCGACGGACAGGTAGATATCTTCGTGGGCGGCGTTGGTACCGGAGGTACTATCTCTGGCACAGGCAAGTATCTGAAGGAGCAGAACCCCAACGTGAAGATCATCGCCGTAGAACCTAAGTCATCACCCGTCTTGAATGGTGGTCAGAGTGGTCCTCACAAGATTCAGGGTATCGGCGCAGGCTTCATCCCCAAGACCTATGATGCCGATGTCATCGACGAGGTGTTCGATGTAGAGAACGATGCCGCTATCCGCACAGGCCGTGAGGTGGCTCAGCAGGAAGGTCTGCTGGTAGGCATCTCAGCAGGTGCAGCTCTCTATGCTGCCATCGAGGTGGCCAAGCGCCCGGAGAACAAAGGAAAGAAGATTGTAGTACTCTTGCCAGACACAGGAGAACGTTACCTCTCCACCGTGCTTTATGCCTTCGAGGAGTATCCCCTTTAATGACTGATCGCCTTTGGAACAGGAATTACTGTAAGGTAATGGCGGCGAACTTCACGCTGTTCTTTGCCTTCTATGTGTTGACCCCGTTGCTGCCACTCTATCTGAGTGAGCACTTCGGGGCCACGAAGGATGTCATAGGCCTCGTGCTTTCGGGCTATACCATCACCGCCCTGCTCATCCGTCCCTTCAGTGGCTATATGGTCGACTCCTTTCCCCGCAAGAGGATATTGATGATAGCCTTCGGCCTGTTCTCCATCTTCTTTGCGGGTTATCTGGTGGCATCGACCCTGCTGTTGTTTCTGATTGTCAGGACGCTTCACGGCGGCCCCTTCGGTATGGTCACGACGGCCAATGCTACAGCAGCTATCGACGTGTTGCCCTCGAGTCGCAGGACCGAGGGCATCGGCTATTATGGACTGAGCAATAACTTGGCGATGGCGTTGGCACCTACCATCGGTATCTTCATCTATCAGCTCACGGGCAGCTTCGAGTTCCTTTTCTGGCTGGCGCTCATTGTCGCCTGTTGTGGCTGGTTGGTCAATTCGACGCTGAAGTTTCCTGAGCGAGAGATTGCTCGCAACAGGTCGAAACTCTCCTGGGATCGCTTCTTCCTCGTGCGTGGTTGGCTGTTGGGACTCAATATGGTAGCCTTCGGCTTCAGCTTCGGCGTGCTGAGCAATTATCTGGCCATCTATGGTAAGGAGGTGATGGGCATCACGGGTGGCACGGGCGCTTATTTCATGCTCTGTTCAGTAGGGTTGATACTCTCTCGTCTGCAGGGCGGCAAGGCGCTGCGCAACGGTTGCGTCACCCATAACGCAGGTGAGGGGATGGTCATCTCCTTCATCGGCTACACCTTGTTTATATTAATGCCAACTTTGACATCGCTTTTCACTCTTCACTCTTCACTTCTCACTTCCATAGGTTATTACGGTTCTGCGTTCCTAATTGGACTAGGCAATGGCCACATGTGGCCTGCTTTTCAGAACATGACGATCAACGTGGCCAGCAACAACCAACGAGGCACGGCCAACAGTACCATCCTCATCTCGTGGGACATCGGTATGGGTCTTGGCATCCTTCTCGGAGGCGTCATCTCCGAGATGTTAGGCTACGGTGCCGCTTTCTGGTCGGTAGTATTGGTGAACGGCGCAGGCGTCGCCTGTTTCTTTCTCTCCACTAAAGCCTTCTTCCTCCGTCGCAATCTCAACGACACTGTCAGATAACGAAACAAGAGAGGTCCGAAGACCTCTCTTGTTTATGTTGGTGATATGGACTATCGCTTGATATCCTGCTGACGCTGGTTGTAATCGAGGGCGGCACCGATGGCGGTGCAGTACTGTGAGTACTTCGGGATGTGGAAGCGGATGTCGTAGAGCTTCTCGAGGGCGGGGAAAACTTCCTTGCACTGGGGCAGAAGTGAGAGGTTGCCGATGAGCACGAAGTCGCGGATGTCGCTACCCAGTGAGGCGAGCCAGGCGGCTGAACCGATGGATTGGAGTACCATCTTGATGAGGCCGGCTGCAATGTCTTCCTTCTTGGCGTCGCTTTGGGCGCGAGCGAAGTTGGAGGCAGTGGTGTCCATCGGTAGACCTGGCAGCGGTTGGGCGCTGATGTCGCCGATGGTGAGGTCGATATTACGCACGTTGCCCTGCTTGGCCATCGCTGCTACCTGACGGATGTCGCTGGTGTTGAGCATGAGGCGGGCGAGTCCTGAGAGTGTGCCGCCACCGACACCAATACCGCCGATGTGGCGCATGTCATCGCCGTCGCACAATACAAACGAGGTTCCTGTGCCCATGGAGACGACGATGGTGTGGTCGAGCTTAGACTCAAAGCGTGCTCCCAATCCGTCGGCAATGAATTCTTGCGACTTGTCGGTGGGCAGTCCGTAGATGGACTGGTCGATGTAGGCTGCGCCCACGCCAGTGAGCATGACCTGCTCGACATCCTCGAGCGCGATATCGTTGTCATACAGGTATTTGCCAAAGGCACCAAACAGCGAGGTAATGGGGTCGTTGGCACTGATGTTCATGGGCGACTTGTACAGGGTGCCGTTTTCGATACCCACAATCTTGGTAGTGCTTCCGCCCACGTCTATGCCGATGATTATGCTCATTCTTTTCTTTTATGGTTAATTGTTGGTGGGGTCGCTGGGAAGATTCAGCCACAGGCGGTAACGGTTGCCGAAGCGTGCGACGGCATCGCGCCACTGGTCATCGTCGCCGTCACCCATGAGCAGGTTGCGGTCGCCTTGATTGAGCACGGCCCAGTCGTGGCGTTTCAACTCGCTGGCAATCTGACCTTTGCCCCATCCGCTATAGCCCACGATGAACTTCATGCGCCCTTCTACAGGGCCACCCAGCTCCACATATCGCTTGATGGCGTCAAACTCGCCGCCAAACCACACACCGTCGCCCACTTCGATGGCCTGGGGGATGACTTCGGGGCCCAGGGTGTGCATGTAGAACAGCATCTGCGGACCCACGGGACCGCCCAGAAACAGGGGAATTTCTTCCACGGTCTCAATCTCGGGCATGATGTCACGCAGGTTGTAGCCCGTGTAATGGTTAACCACGACACCCATGGCACCGTCACCCTCGTCGGGGTCAACGATGAGTATCAGCGACCGTTTGAAAAAAAAGTCGCCCACAGTGGGTTTGGCCACCAGCAGCGACCCTCGTTGGGGCTGCGGTTGCTCATCGTTCAGGTGATAAATGTCCTGGTCCCAGTCGTTCATGTTTGCAAAGGTAGTAAAAAAATGACTAAATCAGTTCGTTTTTGGAAAAAATGAGAGTCAGGGGCACATCAAAGCCGTTTATGGCGCAATATTTGCTATCAACTCTAATAAATCATGTTTTTTCACGTTATTAAATTAGAAAAAGAACAACAATACCGATAGCAATGAAAGTGATGAAATTTGGCGGAACCTCGGTGGGTAGCATCGAGAGTCTGCTTAACCTCAGGGATATAGTCAATGCCGAGCCTAAACCTGTCATTGTGGTGGTGTCGGCTATGGGTGGTTTCACCAATCAGCTGCTGGCGATGTGCGAGCAGGCGCAGCAACGCGACATTTCGTGTCTCGACATCCTGGAAGCTGCACGCAAGCGCCACCACGACGCCATCGACGGAGTGGTGGTAGAACCCATGCGTGAACAGGTGCATGCCACCATCGACCACTTCTTCGATGACAGTCTCAAGCCTTATTACCTCGCATTGGCCACCAATCCGCACATGCCCGTGGATGAGATCGAGCGGGTGTGCGATGCCATTGTCGCCCATGGCGAAATCCTGTCGTCGGCGATTGTTACGGGCATGTTCGAGGACGGTGTTCCCCACTTGTCACTCAATTACATGCGCACTCGTCCCGATGGCGCCGGGCGCATTCTCGACTGGGAGGAAACCGAGCGCTTGGTCAAGGCTGATTTTGCCTCATTGGCTGAGGGCGGCGTGCACGTGGCCCAAGGATTTATTTCGCGAGATACCGAGTCGGGCGCGGTGACCAATCTGGGCCGTGGCGGCAGTGACTATACGGCTGCCATTTTGGCATCTTTGCTGGATGCCGATGCGCTCGAGATTTGGACCGATGTGGATGGCTTTATGACCGCCGACCCGCGCACCCACCCCGATGCGACCGTCATCCCGCAGATGACCTATGCCCAGGCACAGGAGATGTGTGATGCTGGGGCCAAGGTCATCTATCCGCCCACCATCGCTCCCGTGGCGATGAAGCACATCCCCGTTTGGGTCAAGAACACATTCAACCCTGGTGCCCCTGGAACCGTGATAGTAGACGAGGCGTAAATGAATTACTACAGTACTAATAACCATCAACACACAGCATCGCTCGAGCAGGCGGTCTGCAAGGGGCTTGCCCCCGATGGCGGACTCTATATGCCCGAGAACTTGCCGCGATTGCCCAAGGCTTTCTTGCGCAACATGGGGGCGATGACACTGCAGGAAGTTGCCTATGCGGTGGCTTCGTTTGCCCTCAAGGGCGATGTCCCGGCCGATGTCCTTCACGACATCGTGTTCGATGCCTTCGACTTCGACATTCCGTTGGTCCAGACGGCCCAGAACAAATATGTCTTGGAGCTCTTCCACGGTCCCACCATGGCGTTCAAGGACGTGGGCACGCGGTTCATGGCTCGTTTGCTCAATTATTACCGTACCCGCCATCCCGAGTGGAGCACGCTCAATGTGCTGGTGCCCACCAGCGGCGATACCGGCAGTGCCGTAGCCAACAGTTTCTGGCTCATGCCGGGAGTGAACGTTTTTGTGCTATATCCCCGCGGGACGGTCAACATCATTCAACTGTCGCAGTTCGCATCGCTGGGCGAGAATGTGACCGCAATCGAGGTCAATGGCTCTTTTGATGACTGCAAGTCGCTGGTCGAGAGGGCCTTCATGGATGCTGAACTCAACGATGCCTTGCGCTTGACCAGCGCGATGTCCATCAACTATGCCCGCATCATCCCGCAGATGGTGTATTACTTCTGGGCCTACGTGCAACTGGTCAGGCAGCATGTGGATACGAGCCAGCTCGTGATTTCGGTGCCCTGTTCCAATCTGGGCAACCTGGCCAGTGGATTGATGGCGCAGGCGATGGGTTTGCCTGTCAAGCGGTTTGTCAGTGTTGAGAACCAGAACAACATCTTCTACAACTATATCAATACGGGCCGTTTCACACCCAAGCCCACCCAATACAGTATCGCTCCGGCACTGGATGCGGGTTGTCCCAACAACTTTGGCCGCATTGTGGACCTGCTGGGCTCCCACGATAACATCTGCCGTCATCTTCATGCCTACAGCTATGATGATAGCCAGATCATCGACACCATCCTGAGGACTTATCGTGACGAGAATTATCTGCTTGACCCCCACACGGCGGTAGCCTATCGTGCACTGGGCGAGGACCTTCAGCCCGATGAGACGGGCCTGGCTCTAGCCACGGCACATCCAGCCAAGCTCAAGACGCTCATGGAGCACATCATTCAGGAACCTGTCGCGCTGCCGTCACAACTCGCCCGTTTCATTAACGGCGACCTGCACATCACCCCGATGCCCAACGGCTTCACGGCATTCAAGCGCCTGTTGTTGCAGACGCCTCAATAATCAGTCAAATTCGTGAATTTTAACATTCCCCCCGCAAACTTTCAGGGGAGTAACTAGAGCAAGAAGAACAGCGACACGCCAATCACCGAGATGAAGGCGCCCAGCAGGCTCTTCATGGTGATGGGCTGCTTGAACAGCCACCATGCGGGCAGGATAATAATGATAGGTGTCAATGCCATCAGGGTGCTGGCAATGCCGGCGGCGGTATATTGAACAGCCAGCAGCGATGCTCCCACACCCACAAACGGACCGAAAATGGTTGTCGCTATGGCGGCGGTCATTCCCACACGGTCCTTCACGCCATTGACCAGAGGCTTGAAACCTTCCTTGAATGCCATCAGTATGGCGAAACCGATGGTTCCCGCAATGCAGCGGAAGAAATTGGCGTGGAACGGCAGCATCCATCCTGCCAGGTCGGTTGTGAGCGTGGCCTCGTAGTGGTCCATGCCTATCTTGCTCAACACCAGTCCTACGCCCTGGCACACAGCGGCGCCGATGGCAAACAGCACGCCCGAAAGCGGCAGCTTGAGCGACAGCTTGTGGTTGTCGCCGCGTCCCAGCACGGTAATGGCAATACCGGCTAGCGTGACAATCATGGCGAGAATGGCGGTGGGGCGTATTTCCTGGCCTAGCGTGAACCAGGCCATGATGGCGGCGGTGATGGGGGCCAGGGTCATGAACAGTTGGCCGAACTTCGAGCCGATGATGATGTAGCACTGGAACAGGCAGAAGTCGCCGATGACATAGCCCACCAAGCCCGAAAGCATCATCCACAGGTAGGCCTCGTTACTCGCCGCAGCGGGCAGGGGAGAACCCGACAAGGCCCAAAACATGATGCACGAGAAAAAGAGGGCGATAACCATGCGCATCAAGTTGAGCGTCAGGTTGCCCATGCGTTTGCTGCCGAACTCGCTCAACAGCGCTGTCGCTGTCCATGAGAACGCCACGCCTATTGAAATCAGTTCACCGACGTATTGCATGGCTGCAAAATTAGTCAATAGTTGATAGATAATTGTCGATAGGGGCTGTTTTTTTGCCTGTTTTTTCTTTGGTGACGTTTTTACCATTTTTTCGGTAGTTTCAATCCAAACGCTAAAAAACTAATAACTGCCGCCCAAAAAACTGTCAATGTGAGTTGAAAACTGAAAACTTTTCACTAAATTTGCAGGTTAATAAATATCTTTTTGCCTGCTGGTTTATATCAACAGGCTGAATAACAATTGATTAAAGCAAATCACAAAACCAAGATATGAGCGAAAAGACTACTGGAAAGAAGAAAAACAAGCGTCGTAGCATTGCCCGCAAGATGTGGACAGCGTTTGCCATTTTTGTGGGACTCGTGGCGCTGATGTTTGTGTTGATTTACAATGGTGTGATAGGCTATATGCCCCCCATCGACCAGTTGAAGAACCCCACCGACAAGTTCGCATCGACCATTTACAGTGCCGACGGTGTGGAAATGGGCCGCTACTACCGCAGCCGCAGCAACCGCATCTATGTGGACTTTGATGAGATGTCGCCGCACTTGACCGATGCCTTGATTGCCACCGAGGACTCTCGTTTTGACGAGCATTCGGGCATCGATGTCAAAGCTATCGGCCGCGCTGTCATCAAGCGCATCCTCATGGGCCAGAAGAGTGCCGGTGGTGGCAGTACCATCACCCAGCAGCTTGCCAAGCAGCTGTATTCGCCCGAGAGCCACAACATCTTTGAGCGCGCCTTGAAAAAGCCGGTCGAGTGGGTCATTGCAGTGAAACTCGAGCGCTACTATACCAAGGACGAGATCATCAAGATGTACTTCAACCAGTTTGACTTCCTCAACAACGCTGTCGGCATCAAGATGGCATCCGAGGTCTATTTTGACAAGGATCCTAAGGACTTGAACATCCAGGAAGCGGCAACGCTGGTGGGCATGTGCAAGAATCCGTCTTATTATAACCCTGTGCGCTATGGCGAGCGCACCCGTCAACGCCGCAATGTGGTGTTTGAGCAGATGGTCAAGGCTGGCTACCTGAGCGAAACCGAGTGTGAGCAGCTCAAGGCCCTGCCCCTGGTTATCAAGTTCAAAAAACTGGACCACAACGACGGACCGGCTCCCTACTTCCGCGAGGAGCTGCGCCGTGTGATGAGC
>JAEEGJ010017440.1_pt1 | contig 16241 bp, 7 predicted proteins | sample 8958761 | NCBI WGS metagenome assembly JAEEGJ01 (sample SAMN16246546, study PRJNA631951) | gut metagenome | biome: gut microbiome; feature: rumen; material: RS-attached | host: Bos | place: Iran: Karaj | collected 2018-10
GCATTGGCGCAGAGAATGTTACCGTCTTCTTGGTGGGCAAGAAAATCAACGACTACGCCAAGAAGTTCGGCATCAAGGTGGAAAAGACCTATGCACCCTTGGCGGAGAGCATGTCGTACGAGCTGGCCATGGAGATCAGCGACATGATGGTGGACTTGTTCCTCAGCCACAAGGTCGACCGCGTGGAGTTGATTTTCAACCACTTCAAGAACGCCGGCGTGCAGGTGCCCTCGCGCGAGGTGGTGCTGCCCTTGAAGGCCGAAGCCGCAAGCGATGGTACAAGCTTCGACTACCTCGTGGAGCCCGACAAGGAGACCTTTGTCAACCAACTGATTCCCAAGGTGGTGCGCACCAACTTCTACTCTATCATGCTCGACACCTTGACCGCCGAGCACGGTGCCCGCATGACGGCCATGCACATTGCCTCCGACAACGCCGACCAGCTCTCGCAGGAGCTGAAGATCCAATACAACAAGGCCCGCCAGAACGTCATCACCAACGAACTGATCGACATCGTCGGCGGCGCCGAAGCCTTGAACGGGTAAAGCCAAGGTCCCTGAGCTTGTCGAAGGGCCGGTTCATACTACCTGAGTCCCCTCGAATGGCCGACTGGTGTTTGTCAAGATTCCCTTCGGGAATGGAAAACCTCTTAATAGTCATCCCGCGGCGGCTTGAGACGGTTTCCTCTGGAAAGCAGTTTTAGGCCGCCGCTGGTTACATTAATACCACCTTGCCATTGACTACGTCGAAATGCTCTGCATTAACTCGTTGAATCTGCGATTTCAGCGAAGCTAATCTTCGATTTGCTTCGTTTAAACTCCCGCTCTACTTCGATTCTTTTTTTGCCCCCGCAAAAAAATCTTATATTTTTTAAATTAATCAATTTTCGTATTGAAAAAAACACTATTTTTGCAGTCGGCTTAGTGTATAATTATGCACCGATGCCAACATAATTAAACAATGTTAAACAATTATAAATCAAATAGTTAAGATAAATATCACAGCATCAATCCCATAAGTGCGTCTATCTGCACTGAATGGACGTATTCCATTGATTCCGAACAAGCTCAGCAAGGTTTCGGAGCAAGACAACCACAGGAAACACAAGCGACACCAACCATGGAAAAGAAAAGTACCATAGAAGAAGCCCAACGCTACGTCGACAACGCCATCAGCCATCAGCAGTCAGCATTCAGCTTGGGTCTCACCGGGCTGATAGCTGATAGCTGATTGCTGACAGCCAAATCTTGAAATTAGAAATCATTAAATATTAAATCCTTAAATCGAAATACGACTAAAACAGAGACAAAAAACAGACAAAAACAGAGACAACAACAAAACACAAATTAGAAACACCAAATTAAACAATTAACTTAATTATTAACCTAATTCAAAATCACAATGAAAAGAAAGTCATTACTTTTCTTGCTGCTTTTCGCGCTAATGGCGCCATGGGCAGCAAACGCACAGACGACTGTGACGATTGGAGATGGTACTACCACAAGCAACACCAACCCAATCGGTACGTACTACAACTACTCCATCACCGAGCAGCTCTACACTGCCGAGGAGATTGGAATGGCAGGTACCATTAGCAGCATTAGCTTCTACTACATGGGCATTGCTGCCAAGGACATCCCGCTTGTCGTTTACATGGCAAACGTTGATGCCGAAAACCTTTCAACAGGTATCAGCCTCGCCGATGCCGATGAGGTCTTCAACGGAACCCTTCCCGTTACCACAACAGCAGGTTGGGTAACCATCACCCTTGACACCCCCTTCGCTTACGACGGAACGTCTAACCTGCTGATTGGCTGCATCAAGGATTATCTCTATTACTTCAGCGGCGATTCATGGCAAGGTACTTCTACGACTAATTACATGGCCCGTTACACCCAGAGTGACAGTGCTGGCCCTTACACCACCAGCACGGTGCCTGGCACCGGACAATACAAACGCCCGAACATCCAGATGGTTATCACCGCTGGTAGCGGCCCTGTGTGCGACAGGCCAGAAACCTTTGAGGTTTCCAACGTGACCGCCAACAGCGCCACCCTCACCTGGACTGGCGGCAGCGGTAACTACAATGTAGAGTACAAAGGTGGTACTGTTGCGGATTGGACAGCTTACCTGACCAACACCACGGCTACTACCGCCAACTTGACTGGTCTCACCCCTGGCACAGCTTACCAGTACAGAGTGCAGAGCGTGTGCGGCGACCAAACCAGCGGTTGGAAGAGCTTGAGCTTCTCCACCATGTTCGGTATCCCGTTGGTTGAGCCTTTCGGCACTGCCATTCCTACGGGCTGGAGCTTGTACACTGGCCTGCTGGCAAATGGTACAGCTACACTTGAAGCTGCCACCTACGGCTGGAGCTTCGGTACAGGCAACAGCGTGTTCGACAACCATGCCCGCGTCAATATCTATGGTAATTACCAAAGATGGTTGGTCATGCCTGCTGTGATTATGGAAAACAACGTCCAACTCTCCTTTGACTTGGCATTGACCGTTTATTCTTCTGGCAGTAGTGCAAGCCCGACTGCTGGTGGTCAGCCTGATGACAAGTTTATCGTGCTGATTTCCACCGACAACATGGCCACATGGAATGTCCTTCGCCAGTGGGACAACGCCGGTTCGGAATATGTGTATGACAACATTACCAACAATGCTGTCGGTGAAGCCGTTGCCATTGACTTGAGCAGTTATGCCGGCCAGAGTGTCATCGTAGCTTTCTACGGTGAATCCACCGAAACCAACGGCGACAACAACCTGCACATCGACAACGTGAGCATCGACTACATCCCCGACTGCGCCAAACCTACAGGCCTTGCCGCTTCCGACGTGACGGGTCACACTGCCACCATCAGTTGGACCAGCGATGCTGCCGCTTGGCAGGTTCAGCTGGGAGAAGAAACCCCCATTGACGTGACCGAGCCCACCTACACCTTCACTGGTCTCGCCGCTGAAACGGCCTTCACCGCCAAGGTTCGCGCCAACTGCGACGGAGCCTACAGTGAATGGACCAACCCTGTCAGCTTCACCACCACCGTGGCTTGCGTCGCTCCTACGGCTCTGACAGTGACCCTTACCCCCGGTGACGGCACCGTGGCCGCACTGAGCTGGACCGAGAATGGCACAGCCACCGAATGGGATTTGGAATTTAGCATCGATGCAGCATTTGAGGACTTCCGCGTTGTCAATGTAGCAAACACGCCTTCCACGACACTTGAGGGCCTCACTCCCGAGATCACTTACTATGCCCGCGTGAAGACCTACTGTGGCGGAGAAGACGGTTATAGCACCTATAGCAACACCGTAAGCTTCGTTCCTACCAATGCGTTGTCCATCACCGTGAACGACGGCACCAGCACCAACAACTATGTGCCGGTTTATGGTTATTATGTAGATGCTTTATCCAAGAGCCAGTTCATCATCCCTGCCGCTAACTTGACAGACATGACTGGCAAGCTCATCCAAAAGATGACCTTCTACGCCAGCAATGCAAATGTGTCTTGGACTGGTGCCCAATTTGAAGTCTATGTAGCCGAAGTGGACTACACTGCTTTCGATGCTGCCACATTGGTAGATTGGGCCACTATGACAAAAGTCAGGAATGCAGGCTCCCTCGCCATCGTCGATAATCAGATGGTGGTTGAATTGACTACACCTTATCAATATATGGGCGGCAACCTGATGGTTGGTATTCTTGAAACCACTTCGGGTCAATTTAGTAGCTGCTCTTGGTATGGTGTCACCCAAGAAACAAACACCGCCATTGGCGGCTATGAAAGCTCCAAGGCTCTCTCCGTCTATCAATTCCTCCCCAAGACCAAATTCGAATATGATGAAATGCCTAACTGCTACGCGAGTGGTTTGACTATCGTTCCCGCCGCCCAAAGCGCAGACCTTACCTGGACTTCAGAGAACGACAACTTCGACATTTGGTATCGTGAGATGGTTTACGGTCCAAACAATGACTTCGAGAACAGCGCAATGCAAGGCTGGACAAACATTGATGCCGACGGCGACGGATATGTTTGGGTGCTTGGCTCAGAAATTGGCGGTGTCTACTTAGCAGCTAGTGGTAGCCTTGCCGGTGGTGGCCATAACACTTCAAACGATTTGATTTGCTCTGGATCATACTCTAATGTAAGTGGTGTTGGTGCTTTGACCCCCGACAACTATCTGGTTTCTCCTAAAATCAATTTGGGCGGCAGCATCACCTTCTGGGCTTGCGCTCAGGATGCTAGCTATCCTGCCGAGGTCTTCGGTGTGGCCGTGTCCACCACGGGCAACACCGATGCTGCCGACTTTACCACCATCCAACAATGGACAAGGACTGCCAAGGGCACTGGTGCCAAGGTGAATCCTGGCACAACCCGCAGCGGCAACCGCGACCAAGGTGCATGGTATGAATACACTGTCGACCTCAGCGCTTACGCTGGTGAAACTGGTTATGTGGCCATCCGCCACTTCGGCTGCACTGACCAGTTCATTCTGAATGTTGACGACATCGTTGTCGTAGAACCTGAACCATTAGTTCAGACTCCTGACTGGACAGAAGCAACTTCTAGCACAAATTCCTACACCATCACGGGTCTGAATCCTGAAACCGAATACGAAGTTCAGGTGCGCGCCAACTGCGGCGACGGTGAATACAGCGAATGGATGCACGACACCTTCTGGACCACTGCTCTCTGCGAAGCTCCTACCAGCGCAACTGTGGAGGTTGGTACCGATTACATCACGCTGAGTTGGGTCTCCGAGGCTCAGGCCTTCGATATCGCACTGGATGGTGAAATCATCATTGAAGGTTACGATGGTTACACTTACACTTTCGACAATCTTGAACCAGGCACCGAATACCAAGTGGCAGTACGCACCAACTGCCGCGAAGATGGCACCAGCGAGTGGTTAGGTGGCTATGTCACTACCGAATGCGAAGCTTTCGAGCTGCCTTACGAATACGGCTTTGATGATGTCAGTACTTCAAATCCCGAAATAATCTGCTGGGAATACGACTCATTTAACGAAGAAAACCAGGTGGGTTTTGTTTGGAGAGACCAAAGTACAGGAGATATTGCGCTCCGCTTCGGTTCTTATAATTCAATTGATGAAGAAAACGAATACTGGTATCAATACCTCATTTCGCCTGAATTGAATACTGAGTCTGCAATAAATGTTCAGTTCGAATACAAAACCACATATTTTGAGGCTACTGACGAATATGATGAGTATACCAGCACTGAATACTTCACTATTGGTTATTCTACTACCACCAAGGACTTCAGTGCTTTCACTTGGGATGAAGAAAATATTGTTGAAGCCACCACTGCAGACTGGTTGACCTTTAACTATACTGTCCCTGCCGGCACCAAGTATGTGGCTGTTCTCTACCTGTCAGAATATCAGTATTACCTCTATGTTGACAACTTCAGCTTCACAGAGGCTGCCGAAGGCCAGACCATCGAGCTGAGCGCTGGTTGGAACTGGATCAGCACCTATATCGACCTGAACGAGGTTGACGGCATGACCCTGCTGAAGGAAGCCCTAGGCGACAACGCCATTTCAATTGCGACACAAGATGATCTTGCAGATTATGATGAAGAGGACGGATGGATTGGGTTGGAAGATTACGAGATGACAAACGCCGAGATGGTCATGGTCGAAATGGCAAATGCCTGCACGATTACCTTGGCAGGTCCGACTGTCGACCCGAACACCGTTGAGATCACTATCAACCCCGGATGGAACTGGATTGGTTACCCAATCGCTACCGAGATGGACATCGAGACTGCCCTTGCTGATTTCGAGGCTGTGGATGAAGACTCATTCGCCGATAAGGATGGGCTTTCCGATTATATAGAAGGAGATGGATGGCAAGGTGATGTTATGACCCTGGTTCCCGGCAAAGGCTACATGTACTATTCTAACAGCGATGAGGAGAAGACTTTGATCTTTTCCACGACAGCGAACGGCAAGAGTGTCATCACGCGAAAGATGAAGGAATAGCCTTTTGTGATAATAGGATGAAAAACGGCCGCTCTCGGTGGAGGGTGGCCGTTTTTTATGAGAATATTTGTTTTGGTAATTCTTTTTCCGTTATTTTGCTCCAACAAAACATAAGATTTATTCATCAAAACACCATTTCTTATGAAAAATACATTTTTCCTTGTGATATTGGCATTATTCTGCATTTGCGGGTATGCCCAGGTTATCGACCCAGCCTTAATGCAAGAGATGGGACGACGTTCCGATAATGAGAAAATAGATGTCATTGTCATCATGAATTCGCAGTACGACAGACAACAACTTAATCGCCGTGCTGCCCATTTTGCTACGCGAGCTGAACGACGTGAGTTCGTGGTCAACGAACTGAAACAGTTCGCTGAAGCTTCTCAATATGACTTGAGGTACTCGCTTTCCGAAATGGAAAGACAAGACATGACCACCGCTCCAAAAAACATTTGGATGGCCAATGCCTTGTATTTCTCTGCCACCAAGCAGGCCATCAACGACTTGGCTCTGCGTAGGGATATCGAGATTATTGGTTTCGATAAGGAGGAATACATGTTATTTGATGAAGAACCGAAACCTACCCTTATGACTCGTGGCATTACTCCCAATGTTTCCCAAGTGAACGCTGACCAAGTATGGAATTTGGGCTATACAGGCCAGGGTGTTGTGGTGGCTGTCATCGACACGGGAGTGAACTACAATCACCTTGACCTTGCCGATCACCTGTGGGATGGTGGAGATGAATACCCGAACCATGGTTATGATTTTGTTAATAATGACAACAATCCTATGGATGATCATGGACATGGAACACACTGCGCAGGTACATTATGTGGCGATGGTACAGCTGGACAACAAACAGGCATAGCTCCTGATGCCACATTAATGTGTGTGAAAGTGCTAGGCTCTGGTGGAGGTGGAACAACAGCAAGAATATGCAACGGTATGCAATGGGCTGTGGAGCAAGGTTGTGACTTGATGAGCATGTCTTTGGGATCGAAGAATCCAGATCTTACAAATCGCGTTTTATCTCGTTATACATGTGAGGCAGTTCTGGACGCTGGCGTGATAGCTGCCATATGCGCAGGAAATGAAGGCGATTATTTATCGAGTTATCCTGTTCCCAACAATGTTCGTGTTCCCGGTAGTTGTCCGCCACCCTATATGGATCCAATGCAAGAGATCAATCCTGGCGGCTTGTCTTGTGCTTTTTGTGTTGGTGCGGTTGGTTATACTGATAACGCTGCTTCTTTTACTTCACGAGGTCCTGCCACATGGACCGATACCGAATTTGGAGATTATCCCCTTACTGAAGGCCACGGTGTGGAATTTGGTCTTATTCGTCCTGATGCGTGCGCTCCAGGTGTGAACGTCATTTCCGCAGACTATCAGCAAGAATCGGGTTATACTACTATGAGTGGCACATCTATGGCAACACCTTGCGTGGCAGGCTGCATGGCTTTGATGTTGAATAAGAATAGAGATGTCACTCCTGCCGAGATTTGCCAAGTGCTTGAAGAAACGGCTGTACCTTTGGCGACGGGTAAAAGCAATGTGTACGGCTATGGCCGTGTGGATGCGTTGGCAGCCATTAATGCATTGAACTATGGCTCATTGAAACTTGAATCCCTTGCTGTCAATGATGGACAAGGCAATAATAATGGAAAACTCAACCCAGGAGAATCCGTGACCCTTGACCTCACTTTAATGAATGACTCAGATGTCGCACTAGATGGAGCCACAATGGTGCTTTCAACCGAGTCGGAATATGTCACCATCACTGACGGGATGGTAACGCTTCCTCATTTTGATGCAGGACAAATTGCAACCATAGGGAACAGCTTTGCCTTTACCCTGAGTAATGATGCACCAAGAAAAAGAGCCGTTCAGTTTATGGCCGAAATCTATTTTGATGGAGAGTCTGTTGGTCTCATTAGGATTGAAGTCATGGTATTTGGTTATGTATTGCGATTTGATGAAGTCACCGTGATGAACGATAACAACGGCAATGACTTGCTGGATGCGGGTGAGACCGCCGATTTGCATGTCGTTATCTCCAATGTTGGTAATGAGTCGGTGACATCCATTGTGGGTGCCTTATCCACATCTTTTCCATATCTCACTTTTAATGATGCTACAAAGGCATTTGGAGATATTGATGTTGATGGACAAGTATCTGCTGATTTCAGTGTCACTCTTGCCAACACTGTTTCTGAAGACTACGTTATAGATTTCATGTTGGACCTGGTTGACAATAACGAAAAGCATACTGATTTGGATTTTAAGCTTTATGGAGGAATTATTGATTTTACCGATGCCAATGTGAAAGACATCTGCGTTTCACATTGGGACACCAACGGTGATGGCGAGTTGAGTTACGCAGAGGCGGCATCGGTATTGTCCTTGGGGACTTGTTTCTTTTATAATTCGGAAATCACATCATTTAATGAATTGCAATACTTTGTTGGATTGACTTCCATTCGTAGCTTTGCTTTTTACCATTGTACAGGGCTTGCATCTGTTGTGTTGCCGAATTCTGTGACCATAATAGAGAATTCCGCTTTTTACAATTGCAGCGGTCTCCTCAGCCTTACTCTCCCAGGTTCTGTAACTATGATCGAAAATAATGCTTTCGCCTATTGTAGCAGCCTCACAGAGGTCAATTATCTTGGCGACATTGCCCAATGGTGCAATATTCAATTTGAGGGCGATGGGGCAAATCCTTTGGGTAATGCACACAATTTGTACATCGATGATGAACTGGTAACCGATTTGGTGATTCCGGAAGGTGTAACGAAGATAAAGAAATATGCTTTTTACTGCGCTAGTTGTTTAACCTCGCTGACCATTCCCAATTCCGTCACTTCCATAGATAGTTTTGCTTTCTTTTATTGTAGTGGCTTGACCTCTATAACCATTGGCGACTCTGTCACATCCATAGGCAAATCAGCTTTCTCTGGTTGCAGCGGATTGACTTCTTTAATTATTGGCAATTCCGTTAACTCCATCGGTGATTCTACTTTCTCTGGTTGCAACAGTTTGACTTCTTTAACTCTTGGCAATTCCATCACGTCGATAGGCATTGCTGCTTTCATGAGTTGCAGTAGTTTGATGACTTTAACTATTGGAAATTTCGTGACTTCGATAGGCAGGCAGGCTTTCGATGGTTGTGGTGGATTAAATGCAGTGTATTATACTGGAGATATTGAACAATGGAGCAGAATTCAATTCGATGAGTATTCTGCAAATCCTCTCTTTTGTGCACACAATCTTTTCATTGATAACGAATTAGTAACCGATTTGGTGATTCCTGAAACTATAACAGAAATAAAGCCTTATGCATTTTGTGGAGCTACTTGTTTTACTACGTTGACCATTCCGAATTCCGTGACTTCAATAGGTAGTTGTGCTTTTTATAATTGCAGCGGAATTACTTCTTTATTTATTGGCAATTCTGTCACCTCCATAGGTGGTTACGCTTTCAATAATTGCAACATTTTAACTGTCACAAGTTTCGCTGAGACTCCTCCTGCATTGGGTCAAGACAGTTTCGGTTCATTGAGCTCAAACACGGTTGTCTTTGTTCCATGTGGCTTCAAGGATGCATACGCCTCTCTTTCTTGGGGCGGATTCAGCAATTTCTATGGAATGTGTGGAGGCACGATCACTGTGGCTGCCAATCCAGTGGTAGGTGGTACGGTCACGGGTGGTGGAACCTTTGAGGCTGGTCAAACTTGCACTGTAATGGCCACTGCTATGGAGAGTTTTTATTTTGCCAAATGGACTCTAAACGGTATGATTGTTTCGTATGATCCTGAATACACTTTCTATGCGGCTGGAGATATGACTTTGGTGGCTCATTTTGTGCCTGATGGCAATATTGTTTTTGTCGACCCCAATGTAAAATCTATTTGTGTTTCCCACTGGGACACCAATGGAGATGGCGAACTGAGTTATATTGAAGCCGCATCGGTGAAAAGTCTTGGTCAAGCGTTCAAAGACAATACGGAAATCACATCATTTGATGAGTTGCAGTATTTTATAGGTTTGACTTCCATTGGCAGTTATGATTTTAGCCGATGTAGTGGACTTGCATCCATTGTTATGCCGAACTCGGTCGCTTCGATAAAGAGTTATGCTTTCTATAAGTGTACTGGTTTGACCTCCTTGACCATTGGCAATACCGTCATCTCTATAGGCGATTGTGCTTTCCAAAATTGTAGCAGCATGACAGGCCCGTTAGTTATTCCAGATTCAGTCGTTTTGATAGGTTATTCCGCTTTCCGAGATTGCAGTGGCTTGACCTCTTTAACCATTGGCAATTCCGTCACTTCTATAGAGAATTTTGCTTTCTATAATTGCACTGGTTTGACAGGTCAGTTGGTTATACCGGATTCTGTCACTTCGATAGGTACTTCTGCTTTTTATGGTTGTAGTGGCTTCTCTGGAAATTTGATCCTATCCGATTCTGTGACCTCGATAGGTAGTTCTGCTTTCCGTGGTTGCAGTGGCTTCACTGGCAATTTGGTCATACCCAATTCCTTGACCTCAATAAGTTATAATACTTTCTCTGGTTGCAGTGGTTTCACGGGCAATTTGACTATTCCCAATTCCATCACATCAATAGGTGACTGGGCTTTTTCCAGTTGTCGTGGCATGTCATCTCTGACCATTGGCAATTCTCTGACTACAATAGGTGATTGTGCCTTTCTCGGTTGTGGCGACATTAATGTTGTAACGGTTTTTGCCGAGACTCCACCAACAATTGAAAGCAATGACTCCTTTGGAGGGCTTTCCAGATCCACGCCTGTCTTTGTCCCGTGTGATGCAGTGGAAGCCTACGAAAATGCTGACGGCTGGAATAAGTTCACTAATATAAAAGGTTTGTGCTCTGGCGAGATTGTGGTGATAATCAATCCCGCCGAAGGCGGTATGGTGACCGGTGCAGGATACTATAATGGAGGTGACCCCTGTGTGCTGACGGCAACACCGAATCCTGGCTTTAGTTTTGGAAACTGGACGGAGGATGGGACAGTGATTTCAAGGGATCCTGTTCTCTCTTTCTATGCATATCCGACCACTATCATCGGAAATTTCTATTCCGACAGTCCTATTGTCTTCGCCGATGCCAATGTGAAAGCCATTTGTGTTGCCAACTGGGACACCAACGGCGATGGTGAGCTGAGCTATGCCGAGGCTGCAGTTGTGACCAGTGTGGGAGAGGTGTTCAGTGAAAATTCCTTAATCACGTCATTCGATGAATTTCAATACTTTATTGGGTTGAATTATATTGACGGTTATGCGTTTTATGGGTGTTCAGGCTTGACTTCCATCGAGATTCCCAGTTCTGTGACTTATGTTGGTGCTGATGCATTTTCTTATTGCTCTGGCCTGGCCTCAATTACGGTTTGGGCAGACAATCCACCTACTTTGGAACCCAGTTGGGGCGGTGATGAATGGGATGATGATTGGGGAGATGAAGGGAAAGACTGGGTTGTGGATGATGGTGTTTATTTTGATGGTGTGGACAAATCTATTCCCCTCTATGCGCCATGCCATGCAGGGGAAGCCTACCAAAGTGCTGACGGCTGGGGCGAGTTTACCAATATTCAGGAAATGTGTTCGCAATCCCAAACCATCACCCTTTCCCAAGGTTGGAACTGGATCAGCACCTACATTGACTTGAACGAGGTTGACGGCATGACCCTGCTGAAGGAAGCCCTGGGCGACAACGCCATTTCAATTGCGACACAAGATGATCTTGCAGATTATGATGAAGAGGACGGATGGATTGGGTTGGAAGATTACGAGCTGACAAACGCCGAGATGGTCATGGTCGAAATGGCAAATGCCTGCACGATTACCTTGGCAGGTCCGGCTGTCGACCCGAACACCGTTGAGATCACTATCAACCCCGGATGGAACTGGATTGGTTACCCAATCGCTACCGAGACGGACATCGAGACTGCCCTTGCTGATTTCGAGGCTGTGGATGAAGACTCATTCGCCGATAAGGATGGGCTTTCCGATTATATAGAAGGAGATGGATGGCAAGGTGATATTATGACTCTGGTTCCCGGCAAAGGCTACATGTACTATTCCAACAGCGATGAGCCGAAGACTGTGTTCTTCCAGGCGGGAAACACGAAAGCCAAAAAGGTCGTGAGATAATAATGGCACATGGCTGATGTAATGGTCTATGGCTCGCTTTTAAAGGTAAGCCATAGGCCATCAGCCAAAGCCAACGAGAAAAAAAACGAAAAAAAATATCAAAAAATCATCTTCGTATCAAAATAATTACTATTTTTGCAGCCCGAATCAAGAAGAATAGAATAAACAAAATATTAATACTGAATTACAAAAAATGAAAAAATTAGCATTGACAATCGCAATCGTTCTCGGTTTGACCTTGACAACTTTTGCAAACAATGACGGTGGTCTGTTCCAACGCGGTGCTTCTGAGCCCACTTCGGGTGTCTACGGCGATCGTGATGGTGGCATAATTACGCCTGTTGTCCCTGGCCATAATGAAACAGGCAATCAGAATGCCCCTCTTGGCAGCGGCGTTGCCGTTCTGCTTGGCCTTGGTGCAGCCTACATGGTAGCCAAAAAGCGCCGTGAGGAATAAAACACAAGGAAACGACAATTTTGTTGAAATAGATAGGCTGGCGATGTAAGTCGTCAGCCTATTTTTGTTTCCCGTCTTCCAGGCAAAGCTGCAATCAGTTTCTTCGTGTAATCGTTATGAGGATGCTCAAACAATTCATCGGCATCATTCATCTCCACAGGCTTTCCGTTATACATCACCACCACGCGGTCGCTCATAAAGCGCACCACGCTTAGGTCGTGTGAAATGAAGATGTAAGTGAGGTGACGCTCCTCTTTCAGTCGATTCAGCAGGTTTAAGACCTGCGCCTGGACCGATACGTCTAAGGCTGACACCGACTCATCGCATATAACCAAGCGCGGGTTGACCGCCAAGGCGCGGGCAATGCAAATGCGTTGCCGTTGGCCTCCTGAGAACTCGTGCGGATAACGGTCGTAATGCGAGGCTTGCAATCCCACTTGTTCCAACAAGTCACAAGCCATAGCACGACTTTTTTTCTTATCCTTTTCAATGCTATGTACTAGCATCGGCTCGGCAATGGCTTCTCCAATGGTAATGCGAGGGTTGAGGGAAGAGTAGGGGTCTTGAAACACAATCTGGGCTTGCTTGCGGAAGTCGCGCAAAGATTGACCCTCAAGTGCTGTCACATCAACACCGTCAAACCACACCTTGCCTTCTGTGGGCTCGGCTAGTCGTAGAATACTCCGGCCCAACGTGGTCTTGCCACAACCCGACTCGCCCACGAGCCCGAGGGTCTCACCCTCGTAGACTTCAAGACTTACATCATCGACGGCCTTCACGTGGTCGTAGACACGACCAAACACGCCTTTCCTTAGTGGGTACCAAGTCTTTAGGTTTTCCACACGCAGGAGTGGCTGATGACAATAGAGCCGTTCAAGATGCGCTTGTCGCTCCTCAGCCGTGATTTGCAGGTCGTGCAATATTTGCTCCTTGCCGCCTTGCCATTGCCCGTCAAGAAACTCCTTGACAATGGGCAGCCATTTGAGACGCACATCCATCGGTGGACGGCAGGCCAAAAGACCTTGCGTGTAAGGGTGCTTCGGATGGCTGAGGATGTCACGCACCGTGCCGCTTTCCATTATCTCGCCGTTGTGCATCACAGCAACGTCATCGGCAATCTCTGCTACCACGCCTAAGTCATGGGTGATGAAAATCATGCCCATGCCCGTTTCAGCTTGCAACTGGCGCAATAGCTTCAAAATCTCCTTTTGTACGGTCACGTCCAAGGCTGTAGTGGGCTCATCGGCGATGAGCAGCTTGGGATGGCAAGCGATAGCCATGGCAATCATCACTCGCTGCTTCTGCCCTCCTGATAGTTCATGGGGATAGCTGTCGTATATGGCTTCTGGACGGGGCAGCATCACCTGCTTGAACAGTTCAACGACCCGTTTCTTGGCTTCCACTTGACTCATGGCCTCGTGTTGCCTTATCATCTCAGTCACCTGATAGCCGCATTTGTAGACGGGGTTGAGTGAGGTCATGGGCTCTTGGAAGATCATGGCGATGCGCTTTCCACGCACTTCGGCCATTTGGCTCTCGCCGAAGCCTTTGATTTCCTCGCCTTCGATTTGGATGCTGTCGGCCTCGATGTGGCTCGTTTTTTCGTTGAGCAGCCGCATCACCGCCAAAGAGCTCACTGACTTGCCTGAGCCCGACTCGCCCACCAGCCCCAACGTCCTGCCAGCAATCACATCCATGTCGATGCCATGCACGGCTTCGACCCATTGGTTTTCATGTTTGAAGGCTACCTTAAGTTTGCGGATGGATAATAGGGCAGTGGACATCGGGTTATTTTTAGGGCAAAAATAGTGCTTTTTTCAATGGTTTATTGGTTTTTTACTACTTTTGTAGAATCAATCATCAATAAAAGATTCTTTATGAGACACATTTGCCTTGCATTATCTTTGGGACTTCTTATCCTGACTACAGCCTGTAATGGTTTGCTGGGAAAGAAGGAAAAGAATGGTAATCAGTCGGTTGCAAGACCAACGGTGACCAATAGTAAAACAACAGAAGTGGCATTGACAAAGAACTATTATGCCATAGATGAAAACCAACCGGTTATCATTGGTGAAATCAAGGATGGAGGACTGTGGCTGACTTTCCTTGAAGAAGAGATCCTACCACTAGGCTTCACTGACAAGGACTCATACCGTTTGCCAGACTATCCCATCCAGGTGGAGGGTTTGCAAGGTTCGCCAAAGGACTTTATCATTGCCGACATCGGTCAGGATTTCAATCCTATCCTTTGTGTACTGACTGACAATGACAAGGTGCAGATGCTGAGCCTCTCGAACACTGTTGTCACGGGCGACTTGGAAGTGACAGAGGTCCCTATGGATCCTATCGATAAGTTCGAGGCCGGCCCAGGTGGCCCTTGGGATGACGGTGAAGGCAACATTTATTATGAATACACTACGATTTATGGTGTCGATGCCCAAGGCGAAAAGCATGAGGTTCCGTTGTATAACTTGGAAAGAGATCTTGAATATGTCGACCATGGCCAACGTGCAGATGTGGTCTATCAGCTGTTCTTCACCGATGACTGGAAGATGCGGTATGTCTTGGGTTATTATCGCAGTGAGAAGTTGGAGGAGCTACAAGGTCGTTTCTGGCTCATCGATGAGGATTGGGATGAGATGGTTTTTGTTTTTGGGTATGAGCTGACCACCCGTATGGAATATACTGGCGAGGGAATCAACACCACAAATGTGAATAGCCAAGGTGTTTTTGAGATGCGTTATGCTGACTTTGGCAATGAAGGCTACTACATTACTCCTATTGATGGTGTTGACTTCTGCAATAAAGGGTTGAACAAGCCTGTTAAGTTCAACCCATGTGGTGTATATGGTGGATAATTATTGAAAACCAATAAAAAACATACAATCATGAAAAACATCAAGTTATTACTGTCGGCTTGTGTGATGATGCTCTTAGTTAGTGTCTCATGTGAAAACAGTACAAAAGAAACCGCAACGGTGACCATTACTCCCGATTTGACCTATTGGGACTTGCAAGGTCCGGTGAAGCATTGCAACAATGTCGAATTCGACCGTCAAGGCACGATGGTGAGCATTGGTGATTATAACCCCTTTGCCATCGACCAGGCTTACCGTGACTTGGATGGAGATGAAGGCTTTGTGGAATACGCCAAGTGGGAACGTGATGAGGAAGGCCGAGTCGCGTCCATTACGGGCGTGGAAGGTATGTCGGAACTCACATGGAGCGATGGTCGGGTGGTGAGTGCTTCAGGCTTTGAGGAGGGTACCGTGTGGAGAAACGATTACGAGTACGATGCCGAAGGTCACTTGGTGAAGCTCAGCGAATATATTGGTGGTTTTGAAGATGAAGAAGATGAGTTGCCCCTCTGGTCAATTACGGAATACAGCTATCTTGATTTCGACAGTCATGGCAACTGGATTCGACGTGCGGTAAAGGTAACCTTAGCGGACATGGAGAACACCGAAGACTATGAAGAGACTCGCAGCATCGAATATTACGAATAGAGTGTTTTTAAGATCCCTAGACAAAAAGGCCTTTGATATTATCAAAGGCCTTTTTGATTTTGTTGTACCGAGATGAGGCTGAGTGTGTC
>JAEEGJ010017442.1_pt1 | contig 16240 bp, 7 predicted proteins | sample 8958761 | NCBI WGS metagenome assembly JAEEGJ01 (sample SAMN16246546, study PRJNA631951) | gut metagenome | biome: gut microbiome; feature: rumen; material: RS-attached | host: Bos | place: Iran: Karaj | collected 2018-10
TGACGGTGATTTCAATAAGTCGGCTTTCTATTGATTTTTCGTTGCTCTGCGAGCTTTCAAATGCGTCTGCATAATGTTTTAATGCACGCTTGTCAACGCTTCCGTCTGTGTTTGTTGGTAGTTTGTCGAGAATATGGATGGACGTGTTCTTTTCGGGACAGATATCATTCAGAACCAGCTTTACAGAAGATTCGGAAACTTCATCCTTGTCGTACTTGAATTGTTTGACGTAAAGGTATCCGCCCAGCATTTTTGCCTTTGCATCATCTTGCGGGAATGTCGTTGCGTTTACAAGACCATCTTTTTGACGCAACAATTCAATCCAATCTTCTTTAGGCAAGAACATGTGCTTTTCTCTAATCTTGTCTACGGGCTTATCCATCATCAACGCTTGCGATACGGATATCGATGCAGAATCGTCCCCCACTTCTTCGATAAAGAGATAGCCGCCTGGGACTAGAGTTTTCTTCATTTGTTCTAGCGTGTAGTCTAGATCTATGGAGTTGGCCATCGCACCGCCACATAGAATAATGTCGACACTGTTTTCGGGAATCCCTTGACTTTCAAATTCTTCGTTAAAGTCCAATTGCGTAAAAACCATCGCTGGATCTTTATGCGTATATTCTCCAGCCATGGGGAAAAATTGTGTGAACTTATCCGTGAAATTATATGTGAAGGCGAAACCTGATTCTTTAAGACCTGCGAACGCCTGTCTTGTGATTTGCCCTGTACCAGCGCCCAATTCGAGAACTCTCCAAATTTTTTTGGAATCCGTTGCCATAACCTGCTTCAAAAATTCTACGAGATGCTCGTTGATAATCTTGTAGCTGTTTTGGGCCTGTACAATATCAGACCAATTTTGCAACGCATTGTTTTCTTGATTGTCGCTGTAGTTCTTGTAGACAAAATCATTTGGATCGGCGTTGCCAGCTAAAACTTCGCCAAAGTGAATTCCGTTTTCTTTGAGATAACGAACGTATGGTTTCGAAGCGATGTGGCTATCGGTATTTTGAATGACCTCATCCCATTTATTTTCGTTTTGTTCGAATGTGATTTCTTGTGAAATCTTGAATTTATTTCCGCAAGATGCGATGTTGCCATTTTCTAAAAGGACATTTATCCATTCTTGCGCATGGAAACGGAATTTTTCCGGTATGGCTTTTTCGAGTTCTTCCTTGGTAAAGTCCTTGCCGTAAACGAGAATGTTGTTTTGCAAAAGTCCAAGGAGAATCGAGTCTGCGGCAGTCTTTTCAATGTTTCTGTAGCTATTGCGAATTTTTTCCCAATCGAAGTTTTCATGTGTCGCAGAAATTTTTTCATCCGTCTGGGTTACGTTTTTAGTGAAAACTTCTTCACATTCATCAATTCTATTTTTCTGCTTTTTGCGCGGTTCCACAGCAACGATAAGGTTGTCCTTGTTGCTGCCCAGGAATGCGGTCGCTTTTTCAATCGGCAAACTGCTGACAAGAGCTTCTTCGATCTGCGTGAGGTTTAGCGCGCCCGTCTTGGCCTTAGATTCTTCGAAGAACTTGAGGATGTTCTTGCGGTCGATTTTGCCATTTGCAGAAAGCGGCAATGCGTTGAATTCCTGGATGTAGCCCGGATGCATGTAATGCAACAAGTATTTGTCGAGGTGTTCCTTGAGCTTTTCGTTATCAATGATTTGTTTGTCGCTCTTGACTTGTTTGACAAAGAACAGCACATGCAAAAGATCGAGCGCACTGTCGCTTTCTGGGAACGAACTCAGGTTAACGTTCTTTTCGCCATGCAAGAGTTTTTCGGTCCATTTGCTTCGAGACATTTTGAGCTGCTCAAAAATTTGGTTCTGGCGTTCCAAATCATCGGACGGAACATCCATCAAAAGTGCCTGCGTGATGGTAATCCATGCTGCAAGTTCGTAAGACTCGAGGAACATGAAATGTCCGCCTGGAACGAGAACGTTTTCAATTTGTTCCAATGTCTTGCTGAAATCAATAGCGTTGTCCAAAACGTATCCGCCAAAGACTATATCAAATGAATTTGGCTTCAATCCCTGCTTGACAAAATCTTCATTCATGTCGAGCTGCTTGAAAACGAGCTCTGGATATTCCTTGAACATCTCTGCTGCAGTCGGGAAGAAATGCTTTAGGTAATCGGTGAAGTAGTATTCAAACTTGTGGCCCTTTAATGTGGGCAACAGGTATCTTGTTGCTGAACCTGTGCCGGCACCAATTTCGAGAATGCGGATGGGACGATTGGGCTCTTGGTCCAAAAGTTTTTTCAGATATTCTACCAAGGTCTTATAGGCGATGACCATTATCTTGTTCTTGACGTAGAGCGAGTCAACATAACGGTACTTGTCGCCTTCTTCGGGGTAAAGGAATTTACCCGGATCGACTTTCCCTTGGGCGATTTCTGCAAGGTGCTCGCCGTTCAATTTGACGTATTCAAGGAAATCCTTGGTGATGTATTCACCATTCCAAACTTCATAAGTCTTCTTCCAAAGCGCTTCCTTTTGCTGTTCCGAAGCTTCCGCGTGGCAGATGTAAGAATCGCCCTGTTGCTCGATGAGCTTTTCTGCTTGCAAGTAGCTAATCCATTGTGTGACAAGCCAATGGTATTTGGAAATAATGGGGGCTTTGATTTCTTCAAGAGTGTAAGGCTTGTCTTTTTTGAACAATCCCATTTTTTGAAGCTCAAATAAAATGGTGTAGGTGCTTGCTGTTTCTTCGGCTTCGTAACCCGCCTTAATTTGATTGATGTCGATTTCGTTAACGCAATCTTGCATAAACTTTTCAACGGATTTTTCACGTTCGTTGAATTTTTGCTTAGCTTTGATAATTGCTTCGTTGGTTGCGTTTTCGGGAACGATGGCGGAATAGATTTCGCGCTTGTCTGTGCTTACGATGGCGACTGCTTCCTTGATGGCGGGGAAGTCCTTCAAGACATTTTCGATTTCACCGAGTTCAATACGATGGCCGCGAATTTTTACTTGCGTGTCTTCACGGCCGAGGAATTCGATTTCACCACCGGGGAGATAGCGCCCCATATCGCCGGTCAAGTAAACTTGTTCATCCGTTTTCGGGAGAGTCACAAACTGCGCGGCAGTGCGTTCTGCATCTAGGTAATAGCCAAGTGCAACGCCGTCACCACCGAGCGCAATTTGCCCTGCAACCATTGTCGGACACGGCTGCAAATTGTCATCGAGAATATGCATCGTTTGGTTTGCAAGTGGGCGACCGTACGGTAAAATTTTGAGACCGTCGTTTGGATCATAGCGATGATAGTTGGACCAAATAGATGCTTCTGTGGCACCGCCAAGGCAAATCACGTCAACACCGGGAGCGGCTTTGCGGATTCTTTCTGGCATATCAACGGGAATCCAGTCACCGGAGAGGAATACTTCGCGGAGCGGGAGCGGTTCTGCTGCTTTCTTGCTTTCGACAAAATTCATGAGCATCTTCATCAATGCGGGCACGGTATTCCATACGGTAATGTGGTGCTTGTGAATCAAGGATTCCCAAATTTCGGGATTCATGTAATCTTGTGCGGTTGGGTAAATGACGGTGCCGCCACAAGCGAGAACGCCAAAGAGGTCATAGACAGAAAGGTCGAAGTTCAACTGCGAAAGTCCGAGAACAGCATCGTCTGCGGTAACGCCAAAACGGTCGTTCATGTCATCGATAGTGTTCATCGCGCCTTTGTGCGTAATCACGACGCCCTTGGGTTCGCCCGTACTTCCGCTGGTGTAGATGATATAGGCGATGTCGTCAGGAGTGCGCTTCGGGAATCTTGAACAATCGACTGCAAAATCGTTGGCCGTAAGAGTATCAACATTGATTGTCGTGAGCTCGTCTTCAAGGAGTGCTTCGTCGCTGGAAATGCCGATAGCGACTTTTGCACCGGTCTTCTTGACAATCTTTTCGGCACGGCCTTTTGCTTTGTTCGCTGCGATTGGAACGTAAATTGCGCCTGCATACAGGATGCCGAATACGGCTACAACTTGCCATGATGATTTTTCCATCAAGACCGGTACGCAATCCTGAGCCTTTACGCCGCAGGTGATGAGCTGGTCGGCAAGGACTTTGGCGCGTGCGTCGAGTTCTTCGAATGTAAATTTTGTGATGCCGTCATCAATAGCGATTTTTTTCGGTGTGCGCTTGACGCTTTCGATAAAGTCGTCTTGCAACATTCGCACGTTCCAATCTTTTCGCGTGTCATTCGCAGCCTTGCGTTCTGCGGCGTCGCGGTCGGGGAGGGCGATTTCTGCAACTTCTTCCCAATCTCCATTTTCTTCGGCGAGGGCGAGCAATCGCTTTTCGAATGCTTCGAACATGGAATCCAAAACGCCTTCCGGGAATACGCCTTCGCGATAGTCCCAGTTGACTTGCAATCCAAAAACGCCATCCATCACTTGGCAGTCGATAAAGGTTTGTGGCGTCTGGGAAATGCCTCCGACAAAGTCTCCGCGCAATGGTGTCCCCGAATCGGCGAGGCCAATCGCGCTGGTATAAACGATCGGCATCGAAAGCCTTGTTTTTTTACTTTGTCTAGAGATTTCGCGCATGACTTCGACACCACTGAAAAGACGGTTGTCCAAGTCCGCAAAAAGCTGGCCGTTTATTTTGCGGGTACGAGCGAGGAAGTTTTCTTTACCGCCACAATCGACTTCTAACAAACTTAATGATGTGAAATCGCCAACGATGTCCATGACTTTTTCATGGAGCGGGAGTCTGTTCAAAACGGTCATGTTGATGCAGAAACGCTTGTTGCGGCTCCACTTGGCGAGTACATCGGCGTAGCACGAAAGAATCGGAACAGTCGGCGTGAGGCCGTATTGCTTGGCGCGATTTTTCATGCGGTTCCAGGTGTCTGCAGGGATTCTCAAGAACTTGCGTCCAAAAGCGTCCTTTGCTTCGGAGGCCGGGAGTTTCGGCAATTCCGGTGCATCTGGGAGATTCTCGATGCGGTCCATCCAATACTTCTTTTCTTTTTCGTACTGTGGAGTTGCCTTGAGTTTCTTTTCGGCAATCAAGTAATCGCGGAAGGAAATTTCTTCTTCGCCCGTGACGGCGATTCCATCAAAATAGGCGGCTTCAAATTCCGCAACGAGTTTCCAAATGCTTGTCCAGTCGGCGAGCAAAAATTCAATCGAAAAATGAAGAATGGCGTTATCGTTGTTGCGGCTTACGGCAAGCCCGAACATAGGCCATTTGCCAACGGTATAGGCACGGTTACCCATTTCTTTGCGGAACTTTTCAAAATCGGCTGTTTTTTCAGGATGCTTTACCAAGTCCCATTCCGGAATCTCCAATTCTGGAACATCCTTCATCACTTGCTGATAACCGCTTTCGTTGATAATCGCGTGGAGCATGTCATATTTGCGCGTAATTGCATTCCAAATATCGCGAACTTTTTGCGTTTCAAGTTCTGCGTAACGGATTTCTAGATAAACGTGACAAGCGACTCCGCCGTATTCAAAAGTCTTGCTGCGTCCGAGTAAATATGCGGATTGTACATCGGTCAACGGAAATGGTTCAAAACGATTGGTACGGTCGATGACAATGGCGACTTTACTGTCGTCACTCATTTCGCTCAAATACTTTATCAGAGCTTCTTTATTCGCTTTGAGTTCTGCGAGTACAGCGGGGGTCATCGCTTCTTTAGAAGCCTTGTACTTGATTTTTCCGTTTTCCGTCCACAAGTGAATTCCGTTTGCTTCGAAACGATTGACCAAATTTTGCATGTTCTTGTCTGTCATCTTAAACCTCTTCGCTGTATTTATGGATTTCTGCTGACGGGATGTATTCGCTGTTGCCTTCTGGGTGGATTAATTTTGCAAATCCGAAAATGTTCGTGATTTCGGACCATTTCTGTGAACACAAAAGTTCTCGTTGCGCTAACGGGGCGAGTTTTACCTTTTGGTCTATCATTTTTGAAAATTCAACAATGTTGTCTGCAATACCTTGCTTCCAGTCATCGAATAGCACGTGCATAAAATCTTTGGCTTTATAGTTTCCCAAGGTTTCCATTGTCAATTCTTTCAAGTAAGGCGGAATTTCGTTACGCTTTTCAGGATTGTACAAGTATTTGGGAACATACATGCGCGGCTTCCAAAGTACAGGGCCGAAAGTATCTTCGAGTATCAAGCGACCGGTTTCATAGACGATGGCAAAATTATGCAAGAGATGTGCATGGTTGTCGCGGTCGTCCGTATTCACCTGGTTGTTGTATTCGATGGTGATGGGCGTGTCGCCAAGCTTTCCCGTGAGAATGTCGAAGGGACCAACGCATTCTGTGATGTGTTCGACTTTCAAATTGTAAATGGAGGGGAGAATGCGGGAGAGTATATCAATTGCCGGGAACGAAACTTGCGGACCGAACGCAGCCTTGATGTAAAGAGGCTTTTCGTGCTTGTTCAGTTCTTGTGCTACGCGGATGAATCGTGCTACTTCAGGTAGCTTCGGGTAAAGATCGCAAGTCTTGAAGTAAACGCTGTTCTTTTTGGCAACGCGATAAGTTTCAGTCAAGTCGCGTGGATGAATGGGCTGTTCCTGAAGAACGTGGATTTTCTTTTCCATGAATTTGCAGGCGAGCTCTGTACCGATGCCGCCTACCGTTCCAGAACTGATGACAACACAAGCAAAATCGATTTCTGGAATTTGTTCAAATTCAGTGAAAAGTGGAATGCCGTATGTTTCGGTACATTTTTTAGAGCGTTCGCTTCCTTTACCGTAAAGCCCGACTAATTCAAAGTTATCTTTCAATAATTGTTGTAATGCATTGATATAAAATTGTCCGAATGTACTTCCGCAGACAACAACTCGTTTCTTCATTTTTTTTAAATTTCTCCCTCTATTTCGGTTGTAAGCATGTCCTTGATTTCGCATGAAAATTCAGGTTGATTTGCGATGAGCGAATCGATGATGGGGGTGGCCAAATCGCTTTCGCCAAGTAAAATGGTTCCGCAAGATTTCTTTTCTTTGGCAAAACAGAGCGTAGCGGCTCCAGCGCTAACGCCTGTCATCGGTGAAGGTCCTAGTCCTGAAACTGTCATCTTAAATTTTGCAGGAGCGCCGTTTTTTTCGCCTTCCATAATGCATAAGTAGAAGGTGTTTTCCTTTATTCCGAATGTATCAAGCTTGCTTGCCGTGCAAAGTTTTTTAATGGTCTCATCAGGATTTTGTTTGTACTGATGCCTTGCTGAATTCATGATTTCAATGGTGCGTTCTCCGCTGATGCACATGTGAAACCGTGCTTCGTCAAGATTCATTTTGCGCGTGACGGCTTCTGCTTCCCCATCGAAAAATGGAAACATCTTGTTGATTGAAATGACACTCTTTAAGTCTTCGGAATAATCATTTGACGATGGTACGAACGGAATAATCTCGCCTTTTTTCCAATAGACCATGGTGCGGTTGTTATCGTTGTGGAGGCTGTCGATAAAATCGTTTGCTGCTGTATAAGAAAATGCACCAAGCCCACCGTAGTAAAATTCCAAAGATTTGACATGGTCAAATCTTTGAGCGAGATATTGGGGAATGAGTCCTGAAAGTCCAGGTATGCAACCGGCGCCATAAATTATTGAAACTTCGGATTCTTTTCTTTTGAATCCTTCAATTCCAAGATGCAAAACGGGTGTGTTTTTTGCTTCGGCGATTTCATCCATCTGCGTCGTTTGTGATTCCGAAAGTTTTGCGCAATCGAGAATGATTTCGCAGCCATCCATGAATTGTTCAACGCTTTCCTTGTTTGATACATCGACTTTTGTCCATTCGGCATCATTCCATTCCGAGCGCAATTCGCTAGGGGCTTTTTCGATATTGCGTCCGCCAATGCGAAGGCGGTAATCAGAATTATTTCTGATAAAGCGAGTGGCCCAAATGCCAACAGCGCCGTAAGCGCCAAGAATTCCAATCATATTTCTCCCTCTTCGATATCGCCCAAGGCGTTGATGCGTTTTTCAAAAATTTTAGCGAGATTGTTCAGTTCTGCGTTTTCGAAAATTTCACGGAGCGATATTTCGACACCGTATTGCGTATGCAATTTCTCAAGGAATCGCGTTGCCAAGAGACTGTCGCCGCCGATTTCAAAGAAGTTGGCACAACGATCGATTTTTTCGAGCGAAAGCAGTGACTTCCAAATTTTTGCAATGTCTGCTTCGCGACCTTCGTAGTTCTCGTTTACATCTGTTGCACTAGTTTTTTTCAAGTATGCGGTGATGGCTTTCCTGTCAACTTTGGCGTTTGCTGTGAGCGGAAATTTTACGAATACTTCTGTTCTGGACGGAATCATGTACGGAACAAGATTTGTCTTCAAGTAATTTTCAAATTCGTTACCGAGAATTTCCTTTGCATCCTCTGCTTTTTTTGCAATGATGGTTTGTACAAAGTGTGAGTTGTTCTCAAGTGAAATCGTGTCGAAGGGAAGTTCCTTAAAAATAGATTCCCATTCTTCATCAGTCAGTAGAGATGTAAATCGGCGTAAACGTGTGTATTTCGCAAAACCATTTTCCAGAACGGCAGAGCTCACTATTGCGACTGGGTCGAAATTCTCAAAATCGAGTGCCATGAACTTTCCGCCTTTTTTGAGAATCATGTAGGCGAAGGAGATGACATTGGCGGGATTGTTGTATGTGTGCAAAAAACCCGCGTCAATGACTAAGTCGTAATACTCTAAATCTTGTACGCAAGCATTAAGATTTAGTTGTTTGAATTTTAAATAGTCTTTCCAAGATCGTAAAGAGTCGCGAGCTTCATCGAGCATGCCAATCGATTCGTCAAATAACGTAATCTCCATTCCGTTTTTTTCGTAACGACTCAAAAACTCGCGGACTCCAAGACCTGAACGTGCGTTCAGAAATGCGATTTTCTTTACTTCGTTTGCTGCTACGAACGAGACTGCCTTGCTGATGAACGTCTTGAACGGAGCGCTTTCTGTAAGCAATTTTTCTGGCGTAAAGAATTTATTGCCTAAGAGGTCGGTTTCGGGGCGTTTCCCGATAAGAACGTCCTGCAACAATTCGATGTTTTCATTGCTGTTCAGTTCCTTTGAAAATTCAGATTTTACAGCGGGGCGGATGCTTTCAAAACCGTTCTTGAAAAGCCAATTATTCCACAAGGTGAATGCGTTTTTCGACTTTTCAGGAATTGTCTTGATGCTCGAACGAATGGTATGAATGAGGGCGGCGACAGCATTGGTGCGGTCTTGCTGAGTCTCGTCCGCATAATTATCGATGTATTTGTAATCGTATTTGGCGATTTTTTCTTTATGGAGTGCTGGGATGACTGCAGCGACAATCTCCCTTTTGGCTCCATTTTCAACAACGACTGCGGCTGCGTTTAGAACGCTTGATTTTTTCTTGATGACATTTTCAATTTCGCCTAGTTCAATGCGGTAGCCTCCGAGTTTGATTTGTGTGTCCAATCGACCGAGGAATTCGGAGTTGCCATCAGGCATCATACGGACTTTGTCGCCAGTCCTGTACCAGCGTTCGCCATTTTTAATTGGGAAGCGTTCTTGGGTCAATTCGGGCTGATTCAAGTAGCCTTCGGCAACGCCTACGCCGCCTATCCAAAGTTCTCCCGCTTCTCCTGTTGCGCATTCTTTGCCAGCTTCGTCTATGACTTTGATTTTTTGATTCAGCAAAGCTTTTCCGTAGGGGATGGATTTCCATTCTGGTTGCAATGCGTTTACTTCGTACCAAACAGACCAAATGGAAACTTCCGTGGCGCCGCCGAGTGAAATGAATCGACAAGTTGGCCAATGTTTCTTTGTTGTTTCAAATAGCGGGAGAGGGATCCAGTCGCCTGAAAGCATCACTGTTTTCAACGGGATTTCTTTTGCTTTGTCGCCTGCAACAATCGTGAACATTTCAAAAAGCGCCGGGACTGAATTCCACAAGGTCACCTTCTGTTCGCTGGCGATTTGCTTCCAAATATTTGCTTCTTTTTTGCTCTCTTCAGAGAGGACAATGACCCTTCCGCCAAGGGATAGCATGCCGTAAATGTCATAAACGGAAAGGTCAAAGTCCAATTCTGAGATCGCTATGCAAGCGTCATTAGCTGTTAAATTAAAGCGCTTGTTGATGTCGCGAATGGTGTTGCTTGCGCCGCGATGCGAAATCATGACGCCCTTAGGGACTCCGGTAGTGCCCGAAGTGAAGATAACGTAAGCGAGGCTAGTCGGATCTTCAACGATTTCATCCATGGGCATGGGGGAACTTTGCAAAGTGTTATCAATTTCGATAACGTTCCATGCGGGGTTCTGCTTGCGAATTTGTTCTGCATGTGCATCATCGGTGATGATTGCAGAAATCTTTGCGGCGTCAAAAATCTTGTGCATCCTTTCCATCGGCTGGTGAATGCCAACGGGAACGTATGCCGCACCAACAGCTTGAATCCCGAGAGTACAGAAAATCTGATTCATTCCTTTGGGGAGAACGATTGCGACGAGGTCTTTTGTTTTGATGCCTGCCGCTTTTAACGTGGATGCAATTTTCAAGGCGTTTTCAGCAAGCTCCGCGTAATTCTTATAATTGTAGGAGCCGTCTGCGTTGCGCGATATAAGTGCTGTGGCTGAAGGTGTTTCAAATGCTTTTGCAAAAACGGTAGAATGGATACATTCAAGATTGTTTGTTAACATAGTTTTTTAACCTGCGGTAGCGAGATATTCGGGATACTGTTCGGAATTCAAAACAAAGAAATGGTCTCCCTCAAATTCTTTTTCTTTGAATTCTTTGGTCGTGACAGATTGCCAATGTTGCATGATGGCTGAAGTTGCTCCGGTGTCCTTTGAACCGCAATTGACGTAAATCGGAGCGTCGATGCGTTCTCCATGATAAATCAAACTTTCGTTGAGCGTATAATCCTTGCGCACTTCAGGGAGGACGAATTGGAGCAATTCCTTATTTTCAAGGATTTCCTTAGGCGTGGCGTTGTATTTTTTGAGTTCACGAATCAGCGCATCGTCGCCCATGTAAGTCTTGAATTCTCCCGGATCTTCATCTTGTGGGGCTTGGCGGCCTGCGGCAATCAGCTTTTCCGGGCGGACACCGTATTTGCTTTGCAGATGTTCTGCAACGTAGAATGCCATGGCGGCTCCCATGCTGTGACCGAATAGAATAAACGGCTTGCCTTGTGTGACTTTGATAATGCTTTCGCAAAGCGGTTCAAGGAGTTGCTTAAAATCTCCTATGAACGGCTCACGTCGGCGTGTACCTTTGCCAGGCAATTCGACGCAGATGAAATTCATATTTTTCTTTTCGAAAGTCCACTTGCGATATACGCTAGCAGAACCACCTGCATGATGAAAACAGAAAATTTTCTTGTGCTCACAATCGTTTAGAGCATAGGTGGAGAAGGGGAACCAACGTTCCTCAAGAGTTTTTCCCATTTTTTTATCCTTACTTTAGGAAATGCTCCATCCCGCTGAAGCTTCCCTGATTTTCAAAAATCTCTTATAAACACCATCTACATTGCAGAGTTCTTTGTGCGTCCCGCGTTGTACGATGTGTCCACGGTCGATGACGAGAATTTGGTCTGCGTTCTTTACCGTGTTCAAACGGTGGGCGATAGAGATGACTGTTTTTCCTTTGGTGAGTTCTCCAATCGCTTCCATCAGTTCCGATTCGTTTTCTGGATCTACAGAAGATGTCGCTTCGTCAAGAATGACAACCGGTGCGTCCTTTAATAGCGCTCGTGCAATGGAAATACGTTGCTTTTCGCCGCCCGAAAGACTGCTTCCGTTTTCTCCGATAATGGTATTGTACCCCTTCGGCAAAGCTTCGATGAAATCATGGCAACGAGCGCGTTTGGCGACCTCCACAATTTGTTCGTGCGAGGCGTTCGGACAACCGAATTTAATGTTATTTTCGATGGTGTCATTGAACAGGAAAACATTTTGGAACACCATCGAAAAATGCGATAGCAATTCATCCGGCGCATAACTCTTGATGTCTTTTCCGCCGAATGTGATTGATCCTGATTTTACATCCCAAAAACGGACAATCAAGTTGCACAAAGTTGTCTTGCCGCTACCGGAATACCCGACGATAGCGCATTTTGATTTTGCAGGAATCCTAGCGCTGACTTTGTCAAGAATTATGCGGGAGTCGTAACCGAAAGTCACGTCCTTGATTTCGATATCGGTCTTGTTTTCGTCAACAGATTCCGTTCCTGTAAGCTTTGGAACATTGTAAGTTTCATCCATTTGGTCCATGGCCGTTTCAATCTGTTCCATCATGAAAGCGCCATTGGCGAGCAACTCCATTTGCCCGTAGATGATAAATCCAGAAACGAGGAACATCATGCCGTAGGTAAAATCCATTGTTCCGTGATACGTCATCCATGCGGCGACCAAGATGATGATGCCGCTAAAAATTTCAAGCGTTGCTCGGAAGAATCCATGCGGAACGAGAATACTTTTTTCCATCTTGATGGCTGTCTTTTCAAATTCATCAAAAGTTTCGTCAAGCTTGGAGGCGTTGCCTCTGCCAAATGAGCGGATAACGGCGATGCCGCGGATATATTCGATGACATCGTTCGTGACATGCTCGACGGCTTCGTAACGCTTCAATGAAAGTGAATTGGATTTGCTCTGTATCAGCGTTAAGGGAATAAGCGAAAGTAGAATTCCCGCAATGGCGATGAGCCCCATTTTCCAGTCGAAAATCATGAGGAAAATGGAAATGCCGAGGCCCTGCAAAATGCCACCCACGACGTTATCTACCGCCATCATCGTGAAGTTTTCGAGGGTCGCCATGTTGGTTGTAATCGTATTGTTGATGCGGCCGAGCGATTCCTTCGAGAAATAACCCATTGGGGCGTTCTTCAGCTTGTCACCAAGTTCAAGACGTTTATCTGTAAAAATGATGAATCCTGCGGCTGTCATGAAAATATTCGTCAAGAACTTGAGAATGATTTTGCCTACAAGCCCGACGGCCAATATAGCGACAGTCTTCCAAATGACATCCATCGTAAGATTGTTGATGTTCATCAGTATCCAAAGGAATGCCAATACGGAGAACGAATTGAATATCGTGTTCAATATGCTACAGACAAGGCCCCAATAAATGCGTCCTTTGTGCTTTCCAGAAAGCTTGATAATCCTTTTCAATGTCTTAAGCATTATGCCACCTCCTTATTGTCGGAACCTGCAATGTGGCGATCCCACATGGATTTGTACAAATCGCATTTTTTCATCAGTTCGTCATGTGTGCCGCTAGCGGCGAGTTCGCCTTTTTCAATGACCAAAATCTTTTCGGCATTCTTGATGGTCGAAAGCCTGTGCGCAATGACGATAAGAACTTTGTCGTGAATAAGCCTCGAAAGAGCCTTCTGGATTTCGGCTTCGTTTTCGGGGTCGGCGTAAGCGGTCGCTTCGTCCAAAATGATAACGTCTGCGTTTTTGAGGATTGCGCGGGCAATTGTGATGCGCTGGCGTTCGCCTCCAGAGAGTCTGTTGCCGGCGTCGCCTGCTTTTGTATTGTAGCCGTGTTCAAGAGCACTGATGAACTCGTGGCAACCCGCGGCTTTTGCGGCTTCGTAAACTTCTTCGTCGCTTGCTTCAGGGCGGCCCATGCGGATGTTGTCCATGATGGACACGTTGAACAAGTAGTTGTCTTGTGCCACGTAGCTGATTTTTTGCATTTGCTGCTTGAATGGAATCGTTTTCAAACTGACTCCACCGAGTAATATATCGCCTTCACCCACATCCCAGAACCCAGCCATCAATTTGGCGATGGTGGATTTGCCGCTGCCTGAATGGCCGACAATTGCGGTGACGCCTTTTTCTGCCGTCTTGAACGATATCTTGTTCAAAACGTTCTTTTCTTTATAGCCAAATGTTACGTCCTTGAATTCGAAAGAAGAGCCGTTGAACTTTACGTTTTCATTCGGACGAATTTGATCTTTTTCGTTCAAAAAGTCATTCACTTGCGTAAATGCCTGGAATACCGAGGCGAACATTTCGGCGTAATTCATGGCGGCAATCAAAGGGCCTGCAATTCCCATGCTGAGCACAGCGCAAGTGAGGAATGTCCCGAATTCAATTTTTCCATTCATGAACAAGTATGCTCCGAGAGGGAGTGTTACAAGCAAAGTCGAAGAAAGCGTATTCAATCCTGCTGCTGAGAAAATCCAGCAACTACGCCACCATTCAAGCGTTGTGTCGCGATAGTATTTGCAGGCGTTAGTGAACTTGCTGAAAGAAGAAGCGCTCTGGTTGAATGCTTTGATGACTTCGATGCCGTTCACGTATTCCACAATGGAATCATTCATGTCTGCATTTGCCTTGAAAAACCTTGCGGATTTTTCCTTATAGCCAATTAATTGCCCCATTGTGACCAGAAAGCCTAGAGGAATGGTCGCGATAGCGCCGAGAGCCATGCGCCAATCCATTGCAAACAAAACGATGATGATTGTCAAAGGAGTCACGATGTTTGCGGTCATTTCTGGCACCATGTGAGCAAAAGGCTTTTCAATACGTTCAACCGTATCGACCACAAGCATCTTGTATGAACCGGACGCTTTGTCCAGCATGACGCCCATGGGGATGTGTTCCATTTTTTCGGTAATCTTTGTACGCAACGTTTTTAAAATCGAAAAGGCGGCTTCATGCGAGGTCATCGTTGAATAAGTTGTCAGGAATACTTTTAATGCGAATCCTACAATGCTGATAAAGCCATATATCAGCACGTCTTCGCTTGTCACTGTTTTATTGTAGAATTGCGATAAAAGTTTTGCTACGCAAAAGTAGGGGATGATTCCACATAAAACGCCCAAAACGGCATAAAATGAAGCTCTGAAAAGCTGTGCTTTTTTGTTTCCTGCGTAAACCCAAAGTAATTTAAAGGCGTTATCCTGTTTTTTGTTCGAAGTCATTTTGAATAAAATCCTGAAAAAGATAGTTTAGGCTAACAAAATTTAGAACAAAGAACTTTTTTTTGAAGATTTTTTTTTGATTTAAGACGGATTGGATTTTTGCAAAACTTTTTGGATTGTTAGCGAATTTTGCTCAGAATCGCCATTTCTGTTAAAAATGTTACCCTAGTCTAATTGGAGCTTTTTAAAACCGTTTAGAGTAGAAAACGAAGATTGTTTGGAGTTATTTTTTTACGCCCATCAGTGTGGTTCAGATGACTCAGAAACGAATTTATTCAGCTTTATCTTTCAATAAAGCCTTTTATGTGGGGCTTGCAGTTGCAATCCTTATCCATATAGCCACGCTTTTAAACCCGTATTTCAAGAAAGAAGAAATATCGACACAACGCCCAGATACTCCCGTGATGCATGCGGAAAAGGTTTATATAGCGCCCCCTCCACCTCCAGAAGTGCCCCGGGTCGAAAAAAAGATCGTTCGCGCTAAAATTATCCCCAAAGTGGTCGAAAAAACGGTTGAAGAACAGCCCCCTGAACCAGAACCGATACCGGAAACGCCTGTAGAAACGGCTCCCGTAGCTGTCGCAGCTCCCGTGGTCGAAGCGCCGCCTCCACCTGCGCCGCCTGTGGTCAAGGAACCGCCAAAACCTTCGGCAGATTCTGTAAAAATGGTAACCCGTACTTACTTGCGCTCGCTCAAAAAGCAACTGGAGCAAATCAAGGATTATCCTGCGACGGCAAAGCGCTTAAAGCAGGAAGGTACAGTACGTGTGCGCTTTACCATCCTTGCGGATGGCAAGATTGAACAGATTGAAGTCTCGGAATCGAGTCGCTATTCGTCGCTAGATAATAGCGCCTTGGAAGCCGTTGCTAACATGGGCAAATTTCAACCTATTCCAAAACTTTTAGAAAAAGAACGCTGGCGGATTGAAATCCCGATCCAGTACAAACTTAATGCAGGGAGATCGTAATGAATTTCATTCTCGACTTTGTCAAACAGGGCGGTTCTATCGGCTACATCTTGGTTGCTCTGAACTTTATCGGTTACGCCATCATTATCTGGAAAGTGATTTCGCTAATTGTCTTTAATAAAACGGTTCAGCCGCGCTTGACAGACAAAGTTATTCATCGCGTGGTGACTTGCAATACCGACCACCACATCATTACGGAAAGCATCCGCACTGAAATCGGCCTTGCGTTCTCGCCGCTCACAAAGGGCCTTACGACAGTCGAAAATATTGCATCTATTTCTCCAATGCTTGGCCTCCTCGGTACGGTGGTGGGCATTTTCAACGCTTTCACGGTGATAGCGGCCTCGGGCCTTGATGATCCATCCGCTTTTGCGACGGGCATTAAGTTTGCTCTCGTGACAACGGTCCTTG
>JAEEGJ010017447.1_pt1 | contig 16238 bp, 10 predicted proteins | sample 8958761 | NCBI WGS metagenome assembly JAEEGJ01 (sample SAMN16246546, study PRJNA631951) | gut metagenome | biome: gut microbiome; feature: rumen; material: RS-attached | host: Bos | place: Iran: Karaj | collected 2018-10
CTTGGTCCCTTCGTACTGGCTGACCCATACTTCCTGCCCCGTGGCCTTGTCCGTGCCCATCGTGATGGGGATGTAGTCCGTGAGGTTGCCGCGGCCGATGATCATGGCGCAGGCGTGGATGCCGACCTGGCGGATGCAGCCCTCGAGCTGGAGGGCGTAGTCGAGGACTTCGCGCACCAGCGGATCTCCGTTTTCGTACTCCTGTTTGAGCTCTTTGACGTACTTGACGCTGTTGGCGAGCGTGGGCTTGTACTCCTTGTCCTCGCCGTTCTCCCGGACCACGATCGGGCGGTCGGGGATCAGCTTGGTGAGGCGGTTGGACTCGGGCAGGGGGAGGTTGGAGATGCGCGCCACGTCCTTGACGGCGAGCTTGGCGGCCATGGTGCCGAAGGTGATGACGTGGGAGATGTGGTCGGCACCGTAGTGGTCCTGGACGTACTGGATCACGCGGTAGCGGCCCTCGTCGTCGAAGTCCACATCGATATCCGGCATAGAAATGCGCTCCGGGTTGAGGAAACGCTCGAACAGGAGGTCGTAGCGGATCGGGTCCAGGTTGGTGATCCCGAGGCAGTAGGCCACGCAGGAGCCGGCGGCGGAGCCGCGCCCCGGCCCCACGGACACGCCGTGGCGCCGTCCCCAGCCGATGAAGTCCTGGACGATGAGGAAGTAGTCCGGGAATCCCATGAAGGAGATCGTCATCAACTCGAAGTGCAGGCGGTCCTTCTGCTCGTCCGTGAGCGTGTCCCCGTAGCGCCGGCGGGCACCTTCGTAGGTCAGGTGGCACAGGTAGGCCACGGACCGGCAGAATTCGTCGCCGCGGTAGTGCTTCACCTCGTTTCCGTCCGCGTCCTTGGAGACGTCGTACTTGCCGTTCTCGATGATGTTGGCATACTTCTCCAGGTGGGTGTCGATGTGTGCGAGGAAGTCCTCCGGGAGGTCGAACTTGGGCAGGACGTGCCCGCGGTTTATCTCGTAGCGCTCCACCTTGTCCAGCACCTCCAGCGTATTGGCGAGCGCCTCCGGGTGGTCCGGGAACAGGGCGGCCATCTCCTCCTCGCTCTTGAGGTACTCCTGCTGGGTGTAGCGCAGGCGCTTGGGGTCGTCCACCATCGCATTGGTGGTCAGGCAGATGAGTCGGTCATGGGCCGGGCCGTCCTCCTTACGGACGAAGTGGACGTCGTTGGTGGCCACGACCTTGACGCCGTGTTCCGCGGCGAGATCGAAGATGCGCTTGGTGTACTCCTTCTGGCGCTCGTAGAGCTCCAGGGACATCCCGGGGACCTCGGTCTTGTGGAGCATCACCTCGAGGTAATAGTCCTCGCCGAAGACCCGTTTGTGCCACTCGATGGCCTTGTGGACGCCCTCCTCGTCCCCGGCGAGGATCGCACGGGGGACCTCCCCGGCCATGCATGCGGAGCAGCAGATGAGGTCTTCGTGGTACTTCTCCAGCACTTCGTGGCTCACGCGCGGCTTGTAGTACATGCCCTCGATGTGTCCTGTGGACACGATCTTCATCAGGTTCTTGTAGCCGTTGTAGTTCTTGGCCAGCAGGATGAGATGGTAGTACTTCTTGTGGTCGTTGTCTTTGAGATGGTGGTCGTAGTGCTGCGTGACGTAAATCTCGCAGCCGAGGATGGGCTTGACCCCCGGGTGCTTCTTCGCCACGTCGCTGAAGTCCTTGATACCGTACATGTTGCCGTGGTCGGTAATGGCCAGGCCGGGCATGCCCAACTCCTCCGCGCGGCGGAAGAGCTTGCCGATGTCGCTCATCCCGTCGAGGATGGAGTATTGGGTATGGACATGCAGGTGTACGAAAGACATGGTTGTACAAATATACGCAAAAACCCCCGACCTGCGAAGGCCGGGGGTTCAATTGTTGAAAACTTTATTTCTTGGCCGGAGCCTTGGCGGCAGCCTTCTTGCGGGCGGCCATCTCGGCGTCGTACATGACCGGGGTACCGATCATGATGGAGGCGTAGGTGCCGATCAGCACACCGAGGCAGAGGGCGACGGACAGACCGCGGATGGACTCACCGCCGAAGATCGCGATGGCGAGCATCGGGAGGAGGGTCGACACGGAGGTGTTGACCGTACGGGTCAGGGTCGCGTTGAGGGAGCGGTTGACGGTATCCTTGAAGTCGTCGTTCGGATGGAGTCCGAGGTTCTCACGGATACGGTCGAAGATAACCACGTTGTCGTTGATGGCGTAACCGATGATCGTCAGGATGGCGGCGATGAAGGTTTGGTCCACATCCAGGTTGAACGGCAGGATGCCGGAGAAGATGGAGAAGAAACCGATGACGATGATCGCGGTATGGGCCAGGGAGACGACACCGCCCAGACCCCAGGTCCACTTGCGGAAGCGGATGGCGATGTAGGCGAAGATCACCAGCAGGGCGAGGAGGACGCTGATGACGGCGGAACGCTTGATGTCGTTCGCGATCGTGGCGCCGACCTTATCGGAGGAGATGATACCGTTCGGGTTCTCCAGCGTGGAGGTGAACTGCTGCTGGGTGACGGGCGTCTTGAAGAAGTCCTTCAAGGCCTCATAGAGCATGCCCTCGATCTCGGCGTCGACCTCGGAAGCGTCGTTGTCGAACTTGTAGGAGGTCGTGACCTTCATCTGGCTCTCGCCGCCGAACTGCTTGACCTCGGCGGAAGAGTTGCTGATGGACTCATCGGCCGCGGCGGCGGCGTTGAACACGTCGAGCACCTTGGCGCGGACATCCTCGGCCGTGACGGGCTGGTCGAAGCGGACGACGTAGGTACGGCCGCCGGTGAAGTCGACACCATAGGTGAAGCCCTTGGTGAAGATGGAGACCAGGGAGATGAGGATCAGGGCGCCGGAGATGATGTAGGACCACTTGCGGCCACCCAGGAAGTCGATGTGCGTATTCTTCAGGAAGTTCGTGGTCAGCTTGTTCTCGAAGGTGACATTCTTGCCCTTCTTGATCCGGTCGTCGATGATCAGGCGGGAGATGAAGATGGACGTCAGCACGGAGGTGATGATACCGATGACGAGGGTCGTGGCGAAGCCCTTGACGGGGCCGGAGCCGAAGAAGAAGAGGACGAGACCCGTCAGGAGGGTGGTCACCTGGCCGTCGATGATGGCGGAGTAAGCGTTGTGGTAACCGTCGGCGACAGCCTTGCTCAGGCCCTTGCCGGCCTTGAGCTCTTCCTTGATACGCTCATAGATGATAACGTTGGCATCCACGGCCATACCCAGGGTCAGGATCAGACCCGCGATACCCGGCAGCGTCAGGACGGCGCCGAAGGAGGCGAGGGTGCCGAAGAGCAGCAGGACGTTCGTCAGCAGGGCGACGTCGGCGATGAGGCCGGCGCCCTGGTAGAAGAACACCATATAAATAAGGACGAGCAGGAAGGCGATCAGGAAGGAGATCAAACCGCTGCGGATGGACTCGGCACCGAGGGTCGGGCCGACGACCTGCTCCTGGACGATCGTAGCCGGGGCGGGCAGCTTACCGGACTTGAGGACGTTGGTGAGGTCGGTGGCCTCTTCGACGTCGAAGTTGCCGGTGATGGAAGAGTTGCCGCCGGTGATCTCGCTCTGGACGACCGGGTAGGAATAGACCGTACCGTCGAGCACGATGGCAATCTGACGGCCGATGTTCTCCTTGGTCAGGCGGGCCCAGATGTTGGCGCCCTCGGCGTTCATCGTCATCGAGACGCCGGGCTGGCCGCCGTGTTGCTGGCCGTTGTAGTCCACGCGGGCGTCGGTCACGACACCGCCGTCGAGCGGAGCCTTGCCGTCACGGGAAGAGGCCTTGATCGCGATGAGCTCATAGATGTTGGCGCCCTTGACATACTCGGTGGGCTTGACAGACCACATGGGCTTGAACTCAGCCGGGAAGATGTCGGCGATCTCGGGCATCTCGAGGTAACGCATCACCTTGTCCATATCGATCGCATTGGCGAAACCGATGCAGGCGCTGGTGTTCATCTGGGAAGGGGAAAGGATCGCGAAGAGCGGGTTGGCCTTGCGGTAGTTCTCCGCTTCGGCGGACTCGTTCTGGTGCTCGGCAAGCACCTCATCCACGACGGAACCCTCGGCGGGAGCGGCCTGCTCCTCGGCGGCGGGCTCTTCGTCGGCGGCCAGCAACTCAGCCAGACGCTGGTTGGCCTCGACCATGTAAGGATAGATCTCCGCGAAGGTGAAGGTGGTCCAGAACTCGAGGGAAGCGGTGCCCTGCAGGAGGTTACGCACACGCTCCGGCTCCTTGACACCCGGAAGCTCGACCAGGATGCGGCCGCTGTTGCCCAGACGCTGGATCGAAGGCTGGGTCACACCGAAACGGTCGATACGGTTGCGCAGGACGTTGAAGGAGTTCGCCACGGCGCTCTCGGCCTCGGACTTGATGACCGTCAGCACCTCTTCGTCGGTGGACTCGGGCTTGATCCGGTCGCGCATCTCGTAGGTACCGAAGATCTGGGCGAGACGCTGTCCGCCGGAGACCTCTTTCCACGCCTCACCGAAGAGGGTGATGTAATCGGACTGGGAGTTGACGCTGCGCTCCTTGGCCAGTTTGACGGCCTCCAGGAACTCGGGGGTCTGGTTGTTCTCGGACAGGGCCTTGACCAGGTCGGCGAGCTGGACCTGCAGCATGACGTTCATACCGCCCTTGAGGTCCAGACCGAGGTTGATCTCCTTGGCCTTTACATCCTTGAAAGTATAACCGAAATAGACCTTTTCCGCGGAAATGGAGTCCGTGTACCAGCGGGTCTTCTCAGCCCGGATGGAATCGAGGACATAAGCCTGGTCCGCGACGGCGATCTGGTCAAAAGCCGGGGAATTCTGGAATGCGGCAGCTATGTTCTCCGCATACTTGACAGCCTTCTTCTCCTGGAGACGGGTCACCAGCGTGAAGGAAAGCTGCCACAAGCAGGCCAAGGCCAGCAAGATGGCGACAAGCCTGATAGCACCTTTACTTTGCATACTGTTGTTTGTTAATATTTGTTATCGTTTCAAATCTTTCACTTTTGCCCAGTTAGGCAAAATAGACCGCAAAATTACTATTTTTTTCGGTACAAAGAAATTTTATACTACTATTTTCTTAATTTTGCACCTGCAAATCAGATGAAAACCCGGGTTACAAGCATATTCTCCCTCCTCGTCGCGGCCGCGCTCCTCTGCGCCGGGACGGCCTTGCGGGCCGGTGTCCCGCCCCTTTCGGACTCCCTCCGGAAGGCCTACGACTTCAAGGGAGCGGTGGCCTGGTGCGAGCGGATGATGAGCCTCGTCGACTCCACCCGCGTGGAGGAATACGAGCAGGAACTGATCCTTTCCCAGAACGGCCTCAGCATGACCCGCTACTGCAGCCAGCCCGAGGTCGTGGCCCGCTACCGCTTCAGCCTGGACGACTTTTTCCTCTTCTATCCGATGGAGAACCGTGCCTGGCGGCCCGTGCCCAATCCGCTGGACTCCCTCGCGGGAGACGGCCTGGTCCGGGCGATGTACGTCCCGCAGGACGCGACGGACATCTACTACTCCGCCCGGGACGCGGACGGCATACGCAATCTTTACCACACAACCCTGCGCGACTCCATCTGGTCCGTCCCCCGGCTGATCAACGAAGACCTCACCTCCTCCTCGGACGAGATCTATCCCTACGTGACCCCCGACGGCAAGACGCTCTATTTCGCCTCCAAGGGCCTGTACGGGATGGGCGGCTATGACCTGTACGTCTCCCAGTGGAACGAAAACACCCGCGACTGGGACGCCCCGGTCAACCTGGGTTTCCCCTATTCCTCGCCTTTCGACGACTTCCTGCTGGCCCCCAGCGAGGACGGCCAATATACCGTGTTCGCCTCCAACCGCGGCTGCCCCGCCGACAGCGTGTGGGTCTACGTGCTCGCCTTCGACAGCATGCCCGTGCGCACCGAGGTCGGGACCGTGGACGCCCTCAAGGCCCTTTGCGCGCTGACCCCGCAGGACGAGCATTCGGACGCCGGCCCCGCGATCCAGGGCATCCCCGAGGATGACAACATCCGCCGCTACGTCGCCGCGATGGACCGGGTCCGCCTCGTCCGCGACTCGATCGCCCGTTTCAGCACCGGGCTGGAAGCGCTGCGCGACCAGCTGAAAGAGGAAGCGGACGCCGCCCGCGCCGCGTCGCTCCGGGAGCAAATTCTGGCAGGGGAAATCGCCCTCCCGGCGCACCAGAAGCAGCTTTCGGCCGCCCTCAAGGAGCTCCAGCAGATTGAGATGGACTTCCTCTCCAGCGGCATCGTCATCGACCCGGACAAGCTCCGGGCGGAAGCGGAACGGGAGATGGTCGGCACCCCGTCCCATTACGTCTTCTCGAAGAACGAACCGGGACCCGCGCTGGACCTCGTCGTCGAGCAGCCCGAACCCACTTTCGACTATTCTTTCAAGATCCTGGATGTCGGCCAGTTCGCCGAAGACAACACCCTGCCCGACGGCCTCGTCTGGCAGATCCAGCTGTTCGCCTCCGCGCGGAAAGCGACGGAACGCGAGCTGAAGGGCCTCAGCCCCGTCTTTTCGCGCCCCGCCAGCGGCGGCAAGACCGCGTATTCGGTCGGCCTGTTCCGGGCCTACGCCGACGCCCTGTCCCGCCTCAACAAGGTCAAGAGCCTGGGATTCAAGGGCGCGGTCATCGTGGCCTTCCAGGATGGCAAGATGATTCCCGTCCCGGCGGCCCGCAAGCTGGAGTCGGCCGAGCCTTCGCTCTTCAAGGTCCGGATCTGGCCGGAGAACGGCGCATCCCTGTCCGAAGCCACCCTGAACGCCATCCACGCCTGTACCGACAAGGATATCATCCGCGCGAAGGAGGGCGCCGCCGTCGTCTATGAAGTCGGCCCCTTCGAAGACAAGGCGGAGTGCACCCTGCTGGTCACGGCCCTCAAGGAAGCCGGTGCGGACCGGGTCAGCGTTTCCCCCGCAGGCGAATAACACCCCATTTTTTTATACCGCAGTTTTTACTATCTTTGCGGCTCATTATGAAAAAGAAGTATTTACACCAGGCAGAGTCCTACCTTCCGCCCCGGGCGGAGGCGCTGCCTTTTTTAATCGGACAACCCATTCTGGACGGGTCTTCCACGTTGGATGACGGAGAGGACGACGGCGGATGGGGTGATGACATTTATTGAGGCCATGAGAAAGATATATTTATACCTGTCGATCGTGGCCGCCCTGGCAGCCTCCTGCGCCGTCCGGGAAGAGACCGAAACCCTGGATCCCGCCGACCGTTCCGTCCTGTTCGTCGCCCAGATGCAGACGGACGAGACGCGTACGGCTTTCGGACCGGGAGAAGACGGCATCTACCATACGAACTGGACCGCCCGCGACACGGCGGTCGCCGTATCCCTCAACCACGCCGAGCCCCGGGAAGCGCGCGTCGTTTCCGGACCGGACTACAGCTACGCGCATTTCCAGTATTCGACCGGCGTCCAGGCGAGCTCATATACCTTCCACCTGCTGACGCCTTCCTCCGCCGCAGAGCAGATGAACGCATCCCGCGGGGCCTGGCAGATCCGCATCCCGTCGATCCAGACGCCGTCGCAGGATTCCCCGGACGAGGCCGCCCAGATCCTGTCTGCCACAACCGGAACTCTGTCGCAGATCCCGTCCAAGCTGGGCGTCCGTTTCTCCCACGTCACCGCTTACGGCCGCCTGACCCTCCTCAATCTGCCCGAGGGACTGACCGTACAGTCCGTCACCCTGTCTTGCAGCACGCCTCTGACCGGCAGTTGGTATCTCCAGGCCGGAGAAGCGGGACAGACGCCAACCCTGGAGCCTAAGGAAGCTTCTTCCACCCTCGTGATCCAAACCGACCGGACGGAGAACATCTGGTTCGCCTGCGCGCCCGGCGACGTCTCCGGCGCCACCCTCAACATCATCGTCTGCACCGACCGCGGCACCTACGAGAAAAGCGTCACGCTGAAAAACAACCGCAGCTTCAAGCCCGGCCGTGTCGCCTCCTTCTCCGTGGACTTCACCGGCATCGTCCCCCCGTCCTCCGGCGGCACCTTCGTTCTCGTGACCGACGCCTCCACCCTCCGGGCCGGAGACGAGATCGTTCTCCTCGACAAGGATGGCACACGCGCCGTCAGCACTACGCAGAATGCCAACAACCGCGGAACCGTCGCCGTCTCTACACAAGACGGCATCCTCAACAATCCGCCGAGCACGGTGCAACACTTCGTCCTCCGCGGCAGCGCCAGCGCCTGGAACATCCTGACCAGCCCCGGCAACCAATACCTCTACGCGCAGGAAGACGGCAACTACCTGCGCACCAGTTCTACGGCGACCGGTCTCTACAACTGGACCATCTCCATCGCCACGGACGGCACCGCCACGATCTCCGCACCCTACACCAACGGCAACTCGACGCGGACCATCCTGTACAACCACAAGAACGACAAGAACCTCTTCTTCTCGGCCTTTACCAGCACCACGGGCACCAATATGGACTTGATGTCCATCTACCGCAAGGAGGCCATCTACGACAACCCGTACGAGACGGATTCCATCCTTTCCCAGGACGAATACGGCGCCTACCGGAACGGAAACAACCGGATCTACGATCCCGACGTGGACCAGCTCTCCCGCGAATACACCGTGAGTTCCCACAAGCTTTGCTTCGCCATCCTCACGCCCTCGACCGGCACCATCCTGCAGATGGACGGCATCAAGACCCCGCCGCTCATGGGTGACTCGTTCACTCTCCAGTGCAAGGAGTTCCAGGGTCTCTTCACGAACTGGTCGGGCAACTATTCCGTGAAAGTCTTGCGCGTGGACGGGCCGAAAGTCTGGCTCAGCGACGGCGAAGGCAATGGTTTCATCATTAAACAGTAAGGCCATGAAAAAGATATTCCTTTCCCTCATCCTGATCCTGGCCGCAGTCTGGACCCTTTCCGCCGCGCCCGCATACAAGGGACGCATCATCCGCACCCAGCCGGATGGCAGCACCATCGTCACTTATCTCCACGGAGACGAATTCGGCCACTGGGTGACCGACGAGTCCGGCACCGTGCTCGAGCAGGACGAAGACGGTTGGTGGAGGCCCTCCTTCTCCGGCTCCCCCCAGGCCATCAGCCAGCAGGCTGGCCTCCGCCGCGCCGCCGCCAACCGGCATCGCCGCGCCGCCGCCCAGTCCTCCAACAACTTCGGATCCCCGCTCATACCCGTCATACTGCTCGGATTCAAGGACAAGGCATTCTCCAAGTCCGCCAGCGATTTCGACGCCATGCTCAACAAGGAAGGCTATTCGGCCAACAGCGCCGTAGGTTCCGTGTACGATTATTTCAAGGAGAACTCCCAGGGAGCTTTCACCCCCCACTTCGAGGTGCTCGGCCCCGTACGGCTCGACACGACGATGGCCTATTACGGCGCCAACAATTACTGGGGCGACGACCAGCGGCCCGAGATGGCGCTGGTCCACGCCGTCAAGAAGTTGGACGCAGAGGTCGATTTCTCACGCTACGACAACGACGGCGACGGACAAGTCGATTTCATCATGTTCTATTTCGCCGGCTTCGACGAAGCGCAGGGCGGCAGCACCAACTGCATCTGGTCCCACGCCTGGAGCCTTTCCAACAGCTCCAATGCCTGGAACCAGCGCGAATATGACGGCGTGTATATCGAGGACTATTTCTGCACGGCGGAGTTGTATGGAAGCTCGGGCACCCGGCAGTGCCGCATCGGCACGACCTGCCACGAGTTCTCCCATACCCTCGGACTGCCTGACTTCTATGACGCGGATTACAGTTCCAACGGAACGAGCGCCAATACCTATTCGTACGACCTGATGAGCGACGGAAGCTACAACGCCGACTCCACCACACCGCCCTACCTCAACGCGGAAGAAGTGTGGGAGATCGGATGGCTGTCCTCCATCCCGGAAATCACCGAAACCGGTCCCGTGAACATCGGAGCCGTCAACTATCCGGGCGCCAGTTCCTATTCGGCCCGCAAGCTCCCTGCCGCCACCTCCGGGGAATATTTCATCTTCGAAGTGCGCGGCGGCGAGCGCTGGGACGCCCCCCTTCGGGAAGGCATGCTGATCTACCACGTGGACCGTTCCAGCGGCCACATCAGCGCCTGGGACAACAACACTGTCAACTGCTACTCCTCCCACCCCTGCTGCTACCTCATCCCGGCGACCAATCCCACCTCCCTCTCCTACTTCGACTACCGGCAGGACGAGTTGATTTGGCCCCGGTCCGGCGTGACAAGCTATGTCCCGACCGACTGGAACGGCGCCAACACGGAATGGTTCGTGGACGGAATCACCTACGCCAACGGCCGGGCCTCCTGGGAGGTAAAGACCACCCGGTCGATGGAAGCGACGGGCTACAGCTACATCGCGGACCCGGGCGAAGGCAACTACCACGCCGGTGACAGCTTCCCGCTGACCCTCGTCGCCGCAACGGGCGACAAGGCCCCCGCCGGCACCATCCAGTGGTCCCTCGACGGCGACCCCGTCAGCGGCACTTCCGTCACCCTCCCGGCCGGCCGCCACACCCTGGAAGCCTCCTTCACGACCAGCAAGGGCACAACCAAGAAAATCTCCCTGGACCTGGACGTCCACTGATCTCCGGTCCCAGACAACGAAGAAGCCGCCCCGTTCACACGAGGCGGCTTCTTTTATTTCTTTGGGCTTACCAGACGAACTGGAAGCGGACGTCCACGGGGATGCGGGCGCGCTTCATCGCGGCGAAGTCCATCAGGAGGGACTCGGACGGGGTGCCGTAGGTCTCGATGAGCGTGTGGGCGGCGGCGCTGTCGCCTTCACCCTGGATGGTCAGGACCTGGGAGGCCAGGTCGGTGACGGCCTGCTCGGCCTTGTCGAAATCCACGAGATAGTGGCCGCTGCGGTCGATGGCGAAGGCCTCTTTCTCCTTGAGGTAGTTGTAGAGGACGATGTTGCCGCGGCCCAGGGCCGTGGCTTCGCCGAAGCGGGCCGAGCGGATCGTGGAGACGACGAAGGTCGCCAGGACGTCCTCTCGGCGCACGGTCGGGTCGGTCTGGCCGGCGGCGATCGCCTGGAGGTTGAGATAGAGGCCGAGGGCGTTGTCTTTGATCTTTTCGATGGTCAGCGCTTCGTCGCCGAGGGCGTCGGTGACACTGCCCTTGCCGGAGACGGTCTCCTTCACGCCGATGCCGTGGGCGATCTCACGCATCACGGTGTTCCAGAAGAAGGCCTTGGCGCCCAGGTTGGCGCTCTGGTCGCGGGTCAGCAGCAGGCGTCCCGCAGGCAGGATGATCTTGAGGTACTTGGCGTGGATGACGTTGTTCAGCACGGCGGTACGAGTGCCCTGCTCGCTCTGGACGCGCAGGTCGTACGGGCGGTTGATGGCGATCTTCTTGACGCCGGCGTTGGCCGCGCCCGCGGCATAGACCATGTCGTAGGCATAGATCGTGGAGCCCTCGCCCGGAGAGAAGGCCTTGTACTGCGCCTCGCAGGGGAGATTCTCCTGGAAGGCGGGGATGCGCTCGGCCAGCATGTTGATCGTGGCGGTGAGCTCCAGGTCCTTGAGCAGGACGTAGGACTCGTAAGAAGTCTTGACACCCCGCAGGCGGTCGTCTTCCGTCTCGGCGGGCCCGATGATCAGGTCCATCTTGCTGTCCTGCATCCCGAGCCAGACCAGGTTGCTCTTGTAGTAGTCATCGGTCTGCAAGCCCTCGATCCGGGCCAGGAGGTACTCGCGCACGCTGGGTTTGATCGTGTAGTTGGCCGCCGCCGTCAGGTAAGACTTGATCTTCTCGATGCGGTCCTTGTAGGCGTCGTGGTACCAGACGGCCTTCAGTTCGCCCTGGTCGTCGCGGCGGAGCAGCGTGTAGGGATTCTCCTTCTCGGGGTCCGTGCAGGCGAGGAACTCCTCCTCGCTCATGTCGGCGGGATAGAAGTTGGCGCCAAGCGGACGGGCCTGCCAGCCTTCGGCGAAGGCCTGGCCGTCGGTACGGTTCCAAGGGCCGTAGTTGACCTCGGCCCACTCGCGCTGGACGCGGGAAAGCTTGTTCAGCTCTTTCTTGTCGCCGAAGCTTTGGTCCCAGTAGATGTTGTCCACTTCCGCGGAGGCCTGCTTGAAATAGTTGAGGACCTCGCGGCCGTTGTCGGAGATGCCCTCGAAGAAGGAGGAACCGATCTGGATGGGAGCGAACTCATCCAACTGTTCCTTCACCGGGTCTCCCTGGGAGGAACATCCGGCCGCCACGGCCAGACAAAGGAGGGGAAAGAGGATTTTCTTCATAATCTTGTATCGTTTTTCATTCATTATCCATTCAGCGCCCCCGTCAGGCGAAGGCGAAAAGTATCAGCAGTTGGGCGGCGAGCACCCGCAGGAACATGGTCAGCGGGTAGACCGTCGCATAGTGGACGGAAACAGGGTCGGAGCCGTAGGCGTCCTGCGCGTAGGCGAGGGCGGCCGGGTTGGTCATGCCGCCGGCGACCAGGCCGCAGATCTGGAAGAAACCGACCTTCATCAGGCGCGCGATGACCGCGACCAGCAGGCAGGGGATGACCGTGATCAGGAAGCCGTACAGGATCCACCACCAGCCACCGGCCATCAGCGAGGAAACGAAGGTCTCCCCCGCTCCGAGTCCGACGGCGGCGAGGAAGAAGCTGATGCCGATCTCGCGTATCATCATATTGGCGCTGACGGTGGTGTAGGTGCTGATCTTCCAGCGGGAGCCGAAGGCCCCCAGGATGATGGCGACGATCAGCGGACCGCCGGCCAGGCCCAGCTTGACGGGCTGCGGGATGCCGGGGAAACGGATGGGGATCGAGCCGACAATCACACCCAGCGCAATGCCGAAGAAGATGAAGACGAGGTTGGGGCGGCGAAGGGTGTCGGGGTTGTTGCCGACCACCTCTTCGACGTGCTTGACCCCGTCTTCCGGGCCCAGGACCTGGAGGATGTCGCCCGTCTGGAGGATCATGCCCGGACTGGCCACGAGCTCGAGGCCGGTACGGAGGATGCGGGAAACCTGGACGCCGTATTTCGCGCGGAAACCCAGGTCCCGCAGGGTCTTGCCGGTAATCTTGCTGCTGGAGACCAGCAGGCGGCGGCTGACCAGCTGGCTCTGGATCGCCTTCCAGTCTTGCAGGTGGAGAGGCACTTCCTCGCCGAAAATGATGCGGACCTCATCCACGCAGGGCTGGGAGGTCACAATCAGGACCTTGTCGCCCTTTTCGAGGATGGTGCCGGAGTGTGGGATGAGGATTTCCCCGTCGCGCATCAGTCGGGTAACCACGAATTCGTCCGTATGTCCCCGCATCACTTCTTCCAGGGTCTTGCCGAAGATGGCGGGATTCTCGACCTCGCAGTGCATGCGGCGCGCCGATGCGGCGGCTGTCTCGTCCTCGGCGTCCAGCCGGGCCCTTTCCTTTTCCAGGTCGACTCGGAAGAGGGGCTTGAGCAGGATCAGGACGAGGATGACGCCCAGCACGCCCAGCGGGTAGGCGATGGCGTAGGACGAAGCCAGGGAGGCGGCGTCGAGCATCGCCATTTCGGGCGCGGCGCCCTTCGCCTGCAGGACGTTGGTCATCGTCTGCTGCGCGGCACCGAGTCCCGGGGTGTTGGTGACGGCGCCGGACATGACGCCGACCATCGTGCCGAGCTCCTCCCCCGTCACCCAGTGGATCGCGAGTGTCGTCAGGACGGCGAGCAGGACCCCGCCGGCGGCGAGGAGATTGAGTTTGATGCCGCTGGCGCGGAAGGAGTGGAAGAAGCCGGGCCCCACTTGCAGGCCGATGGAAAAGACGAAAAGAATCAAGCCGAAATCCTTCATGAAGGCCTGGACGGTCGGATCCACGCGGAAGCCGAAATGGCTGACCAGGATGCCCAGGAAGAGGATCCAGGTCGAACCGATCGAGACCCCCTTGATCCTGAATCGGCCTAGCCAAAGGCCGGACGCGATCACGACGGCGAAAAGGAGGACGCTGTGGGCAATGCCGGTGCCTGTGAAGAGATCTGACATATTCTTTATAAACAATTTGCAAAGATAGCAAACCTCGCTGAAAAAGTCGTACTTTAGATGCAAAAACGGCGGGCCGCCTCAGCAAGCGGTCCGCCGTTCTCAAACTCGAAGTGAAGAACTAGCTCTCGGCTTTCTTGTCCTTCATCTCCTTGATCTTGCACTTGGCCTTCTCAGCCGCTTCGGCGACGTCTTCCTTGGCCTCGGCATAGACTTCCTTGGCCTTGCAGGCCGCCTTGCCGGCCACTTCCTTGGCCTTGACACCGGCCTCGGCCGCGACGACCTTGGCTTTCTCGCTGGCCTTGGCATACAGCTCCTTCGCTTCGGCCTTGGCCTTCACGGCCTCCTCCTTGAGCTGACCCATCGCCTGGTCGATCTTTTCACCGGCCTTGCCGGCCGCGTACTTCACCCTTTCTTCGAGGGTCACCTTGCCATCTCCGTTGAGATCCATAGGGTTTTTCACATTCTCTTCGCTCATGGTAAAATATGGTTATTGGTTTGTTTCTTCTTCCACAAATATACATTTTTATCGAACAAATAACCGAAATAATTGCGATATTTGATATCATGATACCGAAAATCATCCACCTCTGCTGGCTCGGCGGCGACCCCTACCCCGGATTGATCCGGCGCTGCCTGCGTTCCTGGGAACGAGTCCTGCCCGAGTATGAAGTCAAGCTCTGGAACCGCGAGACTTTCGACGTCGATTCCGTCCCCTTCGTCCGGGACGCCGTCTCCGTCCGGCAATGGGCTCCGGCGGCCGATTACATCCGGCTCTGGGCCCTCAAGCGCTATGGCGGCATCTATATGGACAGCGACGTCTTCGTCCGGCGCACCTTCGACGACCTCCTGGACCGGGACTTCTTCACCGCCGTCGAGCGACTCGGCCCCGAGCCGACGCAGGTCGGCATCCAGGCGGCCGTGCTGGGCAGCGTCCCCGGCCACCCCTTCCTCGCGGCTTGCATGAAGTATTACGAAGAAAGCCCCTTCTTCCTGCCGGACGGCTCTTACGCCATCCAGAAGATGACCGCCCCAGGCTGGTACGCGCAGGTCGCCTCAGGCTCGTTCGGCTTCGAGCGGGCGGACCGGCAGCAGGAGTTGCGGGACGGCATGCTGATCCTGCCTTCTTCCGCCATCCACAGTTCCCTGCTCAACGTCCCGCGGGACTGCCGGGCCATCCACTGCTGCAACGGCGACTGGAACATCTGGGCCAAGCGCAAGTTCCGCCAGAAGGCCTACCGCCGTATGATGCCGCTGCTGCTCTGGCGCGTGGAGACGGGCGACCGGCTTCGGGGCGGGCGTGTGTGATTTTTACATAAAATTTTCGTATCTTTGCGCAAACACTGCAAGTTATGGCAAAGAAAGGTCGATATGTCTATGAATACCCCCATCCGGCGGTCACGGCGGATTGCGTGGTTTTCGGGTATGACGGCAAGGAGCTGAAGGTCCTGCTGATCAAGCGCGGACAGGAGAAAGAGGCGAGCAAGACGGCTTTCGTCGGTTCGTGGGCCCTGCCGGGAGGATTCCTGGACGTGGACAAGGACAAGACGATCGCCCACACCGCGGCGCGCGAACTGAAAGAGGAGACGGGGCTGAAGCTGTCGCGCTGGGATTTCAAGGAAGTGGGCACCTACAGCGACAAGGGCCGCGACCCGCGCGAGCGCGTGATCACGGTCGCCCATTACGCCCTGGTCAAATTGTCCGAGGTCCAGGCAGACACGGACGCCGAGAAGGCGGAGTGGTTCCCGGTTTCGGACGTCCCGGCGCTGGCGTTCGACCACGACAAGATCCTGCGCGACGCCTTCACGCGCCTGAAGCAAGCCATCCATTTCTGGCCCGTGGGCTTCGACCTCCTGCCGGAAATCTTTACGCTGCCGCAGCTGCAAAACCTGTATGAGTCGATCCTGGAGGTGAAGTTCGACCGCCGCAACTTCGCCAACAAGATGAAACACTACGAGATCCTGACGGAAGTGGACGACGGCACCCCGCGCCACGGCACCCGCACGCCGATCAAATACCGCTTCAACAAGGACAACTACGACCGCCTCAAACGCAGCGGCTTCCAACTGGAGTTCTAAGTTTTTTCTATTCTCTTTTTCTTTTGGCTTGTAGAAAAAAGAAAAATCTCTATCTTTGTAGCCCGATTTGGTTTAACCAAGGGTAGGACTGGAGAGGTGGGTGAGTGGCTGAAACCACCGGTTTGCTAAACCGACGTACGGGTCATTCCGTACCACGAGTTCGAATCTCGTCCTCTCCGCACGAAGTGGCTCTCAGGTAT
>JAEEGJ010017449.1_pt1 | contig 16238 bp, 12 predicted proteins | sample 8958761 | NCBI WGS metagenome assembly JAEEGJ01 (sample SAMN16246546, study PRJNA631951) | gut metagenome | biome: gut microbiome; feature: rumen; material: RS-attached | host: Bos | place: Iran: Karaj | collected 2018-10
ACGGGCGCATGATTTAACAAAAAGCAATAAAAAGAAAGAAATATCCGTAATTCACGTAATTTTGTTTGCAATCAAGTGTGCAGATAGTTTTTCTGAATGAATACTTTTTTCCCAAATGCGGGTTCTGTCCAAACTCATTGGGTGGTTCATCATTACCTTTGTACTGCATGTTTGAGATTGCAAGCTGAAGAAACGTAAAGAAAATTCCGAATTTTGGTGGGCTGAGAATCGCGCGGAAGTCATCAGACGCATGATGGCAGGCAAATACGCGAGTTTTGAGCTGTTTTCCGCAAGTTATTGATAATGAGAGCTTTGGGCGAAATAATCCGCTTCTGAGATTCCTTTTATTCTTATTTGAACTTTAAATGAAAGGCTTTTAGACTTTAATTGGGCCCCAATCACAGTCTAAAAGCCTATTATTTTGACTTTAAACGATTATCTTTTGAACTTCAAAAGCCTATTATTTGAACTTCAAATCCCTATTATTTGCCGAATGGAACCCCGTTTTCTGCTCATCGGAAGCCAAACATACGCTAGAAAACCATCAATTGCACGCTACTTTCCTCCGTTTTGTTGCAGGAAATTTGTCGGGGATTTTGATTGTATAAGCGCGTAATTGCTGTCATTTCACTTATTTAATCGTAACTTTACGTCGTTCCTCCGTGAAGTTACTTGCATTCGGAAATCAAAAGAAAAGCAAGCTTTCCTTTTGTATTTCACTTATTTAATCGTAACTTTGCAGTCAAAAACTAAAATGCAATAGAAAAAAGATGACGCTCTATCCAAAATTGATTATGGACGCCCTGGCTACGGTGAAGTATCCAGGCACGAAGAAAAATCTTGTGGAAAGCGGGATGGTTGCCGACCAGCCTGCCATTGACGGGATGAAGGTGAAAGTGGTGCTGGAATTCCCGCGCGACACCGACCCGTTCATGAATTCTACGGTGAAGGCGGCCGAGGCTGCCATCCACTACCATGTGGGAAAAGACGTGGAGGTGGAGATAGTTACGGAGTTCAAGTCGAAACCGCGGCCTGAAGCAGGCAAAATGCTGCCGGGCGTGAAGAATATCATTGCCGTGAGCAGCGGAAAAGGCGGGGTGGGCAAGAGCACGGTCTCGGTGAACCTTGCCATTGCGCTGGCCCGGCTGGGCTACAGCGTGGGACTGCTGGATGCCGATATCTTCGGCCCGTCGGTTCCCAAGATGTTCGACGTGGAGGATGCGCGCCCCTATGCCGTACATGTGGACGGACGTGACCTGATTGAGCCCATTGAGAAATACGGGGTGAAGATGCTGAGCATCGGTTTCTTCGTGAGTCCCGAGACGGCCACGCTGTGGCGCGGAGGTATGGCCTCGAATGCGCTGAAACAGCTGATAGGCGATGCCAACTGGGGCGAACTGGACTATCTTGTGCTGGACACCCCGCCGGGAACATCTGACATTCACCTGACGCTCTTGCAGACGCTGGCCATCACGGGCGCCGTTATCGTCTCTACGCCGCAGCAGGTGGCGCTGGCCGATGCGCGCAAGGGCGTGGACATGTATCAGAACGAGAAGGTGAACGTGCCCATCCTGGGCATGGTGGAGAACATGGCGTGGTTTACGCCTGCCGAACTGCCCGAGAACAAATACTACATCTTCGGTAAGGACGGCTGCAAGCAGCTAGCACAGGAACTGAACGTGCCGTTGCTGGCTCAGATTCCGTTGGTGCAGGGCATCTGCGACAGCGGCGACCGCGGTGAACCTGCCGCCCTGGGCGACACCATGACGGGCATGGCCTTCCTGAACCTGGCACAGGCCGTGGTGACGGTAGTGAATCGAAGAAACCGCGAACAGGCGCCTACGAAAATCGTAGGAGTTAAGAGTTAAGAATTTAGAATTAAGAATTAAGATTTGTCGCCTTCGGCGATTAAGAATTTAGAGTTTGGAATTTTTGTAACTCCATATTCTTTCTCGCCGAAGGCGATATTCATATCATATAATTAATTCTTAATTGAAAATCGCCGAAGGCGACAATTCTTAACCCTTAATTCTTAACTCTTAATTCAGAATTCTTCCTCTCTCTCATTTCCTGCACATTCTTCTTCATCTCGTTGAGGCGGTCGAGTGCGTGATGGCGAGTGTGGATGAGCTGGTAGCGATAGACGATGCAGGTGGCGAAGAAATAGATGAGCACCTGTATCCACAGGGCCTGGTATTCGAGCTGCACGTCGCTCATAGTGGCATCCATCAGGTCCATTCGCACATAGGCCCGCACGCCGAAGGTGCTGGGGAATATCCATGAGATGACCTGCAGGAAGTAGGGAATGGCACTCTGGGGCCAGCTCATGCCTGCCAGGAACAGCAGAGGAAGGGAGGTGAAGACCACCAGCAGGATGACGTTCTCGCGATAGCGCACCATACAACTGAGGAACATTCCGAAGAAGATGCACGACAGGATATAGGGAACGATGATGCCCGCCTCCTTGATGTCGATGAGGGTGGTGAAATGGAACATCCGCGGAACCACGAGGCACAGGTAGGCAGCCAGCACGGCATAGATCATGAAATAGCACAGGGCCTTGCCGAGCACGATACGGAACAGTCCGTTGTAGTGGCGCGAGATAGGAACCAAGTCTTTGTAGCGGTTGTTCTCGCGGGCCGTTCCGGCTGAGAGTCCGATGCCTAGTAGCAGCGTCTGCTGGATGATGAGTATGAGCACGCCGGGCAGGATGAAGTTGCCGTAGCCGCCGGTGGGGTTGAACATCTGCACACCCTCGGCCTGCAGCGGCTGCACCAGAATCTGGTCTTCGCGGTCGGTGGGATTGTTGCTCATCTTTATCTGCAGTTGCGCGTTGATGTTCTGCGCGACGGCCATGGCGGTGCTGTAGATGGCTTTGTAGGTGAGCATCAGACTCATGTCGCAATACACGCCCAGGTGGGCCTGTTCCATACGGTAGATATTATTCTCAAATTCGGGTGGGAAATAGAGTATGCCGTGGCAAACCTGTTTCTCGACCAGGTCTTTTGCGTCTTCCATGTCGTTGCAGCGATAGGCCACGCGGGTGTCGGGCGAGGCATCGAACTGGCGTATGAACTGGCGCGACAGCTGCGAGTTGGACATATCGACAATGGCAACAGGAACCTCGCGCACCACCTCGTTGTTGTAGATCCATGAGTAGAGCAGGGGATAGACCAGCGGAACCACGATGAAGAAAAGCAACACACCCTCGTCCTGGACAATAGACTTCATTTCTTTCGCCCAGATGTAGCACATGTCGTGCAAGCCTTCGTTGATTCGTTTAAGGAATGTAGACATACTCGGTCATTGCTTTACGGATGGATTTCATGACAAAGAGCGGCAGGCAGATGAAAATGCCCAGCGCCATATAGTTGAACCAGGCTATCTCCATGGGGTAGCCATTGAAGATGTTGAGCTGGTAGACCATGTAGTAGTGGCGGAGGGGGAACAGCTGAGCCATGGCCGTGATGGGCGTGTCCATGGCAAAGATGGGGAAGGCTGCTCCGCAGGTAGAGAAACTGAGCATGCCCCAGAGCGAACAGATACTCATCGACATGCGCAGCGAGGGGATGATGCCGAAGATGAAGATGCCGAAACCTTCGGATGCCAGCACGGCCAGCAGTCCGATCAGGGCAATGAGCCACGTGCCGCCGGGGTGGGGGAATCCCAGGTGTCCGAAGACGTACCACATGTAGCCATAGACGATAATGAGCCAGATAAGCGTCTGTGGAAGGAACTTTCCGATGATGGCTGCGTAGATGTCGTTGCCCGAGATGCGCATGAGCTCGTCTGAGCGGTGGAACTTCAGCTCGGTGCCTATGGAATAGGCCGAGACGAGGAAGACGAAGAGTAGCAGGATGCCGGGAATGATGAACGTGGAGAGATAGATGTTGTAGCTGGTCCACGGGTTGCCCACAGCATGCAGGTCGACGGCAATGGGCTGCAGGAAGGTGGTAATCTGCTTCTGTGTGAAGCCTCGGGCCTGCATGGTGGCCTGGCCCACGGCAGCGGAACCTAGCGTGCATACTGTCTTCAGGTCGCGCATCAGCATGGCGGCGGCTGTGAGCGAGGTACCGGTGTAATAGAACGACACCTTGGGCTGACGGGCCGAGAGCAAGTCTTCGGTGGTGCCTTGCGGAATATATAGGAAGGCGTAGATCTTGTTGCGCTGGATGGCCTTGCGGGCATCGGCAGGGGTGGCAAAATAAGCGGCCACGTGGGAGGTCTGCATGCCGTCGAGACGGCGGATGAGCGCGCGGGTGGTGGATGTCTTGTCGAGGTCGACCACGCCGATGGGCATCTCCTGGGGCTGTCCGCTGTCGAGGAGAAAGGTGAAGAAAAGGATGGTGATAATAGGGAAGATGACCATACAGAAAAGGTATATGGGCGTGGTGGCCAAGATGCCGCACTCGCGACTGGCCACTCGTAGAATCCTTGTTATCTCGCTTGCCTTCTGTTTCACCGCCAGAGCCCCGAATGGGGGCGTTATTATTTGATAATGAGTGACATTCCGGGGCGCAGACCGTCGAACTTGTCAACGGGACGGGCCTTCACTTCGAAAGTCTTCAGGTCGTACTGACCGGTAGATTTTGTGGCTTTCCATACGGCATAGGTGCCCTGGTCCTTGATGCTGTAGACCTTCAGCCGGAAATCCTTGTTGAACGCAGGACTGAAGGCGGTAACCTCGTCGCCAATCTTCATGCCCTTGAGCTGGTCTTCGCGCACGTTGAACGTTCCCCACATGTCGCTCATCACGGCAATGCTCATGATGGGAGAACCGGTTCCCACCAGCTCGCCCACCTTGGGATAGACGCTGGAAACCTCGCCCTCCATCTGGGCCACCTGAACGGTCTCGTTGATGTAGCTCTTCACCTCGGCAATGGCTCCGCGTGCACGGTTCACCTGTGCCTGGGCGGCAGCCTTGTCTTCCTGGCGCGCTCCGGCCTTGGCCAGTTCGTACTGGCTCTTGGCGGCCTTCTCCTGGGCCTCCATGGCCTTATACTGTGCATAGGCCTCGTCGCGCTTCTGGGCGGTCATCACACCTTCGTTGAAAAGACGTTGCACGCGGTCGTAGCTCTTCTTGGCTATCTCGGCACCAGCCAATGCCTGCTGCCACACCTGATAGGCGCCCTGAATTTGCTGTATGCGGGCTCCGTGCTCGGCCTTTGCGCTGACGGCAGCTGCGGCGGCCTCGGCACTTTGTGCCTGCTGTGCCTTTGCCCTCAGCTCGGGGGCGTCGATGATGGCAAGTGTGTCGCCCACCTTCACGTAGTCGCCTTCCTTGAAACGCAACTCCAGGATGCGGCCCGGCACCTTGCTGGAAACCCTGTATTCGGTGACTTCCACTTCGCCCTGAATCTCGTCGGGCGACTTGTCGAGGGTGAAGAATCCGATAACGGCTACCACCACTACTACGGTTACGAATCCGAGGATGGCGAGCAGTATGTTGTTATGTTGACTTTTTGCTGACATCTTATTGTTGTTTTTTAGATTACTTGTTCTTTTCTATGTTAGTTCAGAATGCCGAGGGCCTTGCGGAGTCCTACCTGTGAGAGCTGGACGTCGGTCTCGGCTTCAATCTTCTGCGACTTGGCCTGAATCCATGCCGTCTGGGCTTCCATCACTTCGGTGGCAGTCATCACGCCTTCCTGGAATCCCACATTGGCGCAGCGCAGGTTCTCTTCGGCCTTTTCCACATTCTTGGTGGCCATGGCTAGTTTCTTCCGGGCTTCCTTTACCTTGAACTTGCATTGGTTCACCTGCAGTTCAATCAGTTCCTGTGCCTCAGAGAGCTCCAGGCGGGCAATACCCGTGGCTGCCTTTGAAGCGCGGATTTTGTATTCGCCTTCGAACCAGTTCCATATGGGCACATGAACAAGGACGCCCACGTTCCACACGCCTCCGAATCTCCGTTGGAAACCATTGTAGACATTAGGATTAGTGCCCAGATAGCCAGCTGTGAGTCCGACATGCGGGAGATAGGCTGCACGAATTACCTTGGTGGCCTCTTTGCTGATGTCGATGGCTGTCTGCAGCATCTTCAGCTCGGGCCGGTTCTCGATGGCTGTCTGCATGCTGGCATCGTCGGGCGAAAGGCTGGAAAGGATGTTTTCCTTATCTTCGTCGGCCAGGGTGATTTCGCTTTCGATGGGAAGTCCGCAGAGCTGGCAGAGCAGCATTTTCGAAAGCACCAGTCCGTCCTGGGCCTGTGTGAGTTTCATCTCGGCCTCGTTGACCTTCACCTTCACCTTCAGTCCGTCGGCCTGTGTGGCTACTCCTTCGGCAATCATCTTCTGCACGTCATTATCGAGTTTCTCCACCACTTCCAGATATTTGGCGGCCAGCTTTTCCTTCTGTCTGATGCTGACCACCTGCCAGTAAGCCTGGTCGATGTTGTAGAGCGTGTTCTGAAGTGTCGACTCCGAGCGCTGTGCAGCAAGATGTTCGGCGTGGTCGGCAATGTTGTTGGCTGCCGTGATGGCGCCGCCCATGTAGATGGGTTGCCTGAGCATCACCGATACCCCAAACATGTGGCGATTGTCGGTGTGGAAGGCATCAACCACTTCCTGTCCGAGACCATTGAGCATGCCGACGGTGGTCTGTCCGAAATCGGCGCCCACCTGCTGCATGATGGCACCCATCTGCTGGGCCTGCTGCACGGTCATGAGTCCCTTCTGTACCAGACTGCTGATGTAGGCGCCCATATCGGGGGTGGTGCTAGCCATCGTGGTGCCGATGTTGCTGAGGGCGGTCTTCTGGTCGTCGCTGAGAATCGAAACCTGCTTGCTCATATATTCGTAGCCACCGAGGGCACTCACTTTGGGCAGGTATTTGGTGCGCAAGGCCTTGCGGGTGTTGAATGCCACTTCCTGTTTCAGTTTGGCCGCGCTCATCTGCTTATTGTTGCGCAATGCCATCGAGCGGCAGCTGTCGAGCGTGAGCAGCTGTTGGGCTTGCGAATGGACTACGGCGACTGTTGACTGCAGGAATACCATGGCCAGCATCAGCCCGTATCTTCTGAACCTCTGTCTTTCGAAGACATGGCAATGGCCGTTCTCCGAAAGCAAGTGCAGTTCATTGTTTTGTGTCATTTAATTGTTATTAAGACTGTTATTGAATTTGAAATGGTTGCTTATTTGAACGAGAAACTCTTTGACCCGATGAGGCTTCCCTCAGAGAATACGCTCACCTGATAGGTGCCGTCGGGAAGGAATTCCTGTACATCCCAGTAGGTTGACACCGGTGTTTCCTTTCCTGAGTATTCAATCTGCTTGCGCATGGAATACTGCAGCGTGCGGTTCTCGTAGGTAAACGTTCCGCCCTGGGTGAGCACCGTTCCGCTGGGGGTAGTGATGCGCACGTAGATCTGGCGGACGCCGTTCTTGGCCGTCACGTTCTTTGCCAGCGAGAAGTCAACCTGCAGGTTCTTGGCTTTTTTCAGCCTGGGGGTTTCCTTGCCGCGCTTGTCGAGCAGCTTCATCTGCAGGTTGTTGACATCCAGCTGCGAGGCGATGGCCACCTTCTGCGAAAGGTCTTCGTTGTTGGCATTCAGGGAATCTATCTGCTTGGTGGATTCTTCCAACTGTCCCTTCACCATCATGTTCTCGGCCTGCAGGTTCTTGTTAAGACGGTTCAGCGAGTCAATTTCCAGCACATAGCTGCGGATGACGGCACGGCACGTGGCCAGTTCCTTCTTCAGACGGGTAATCTCGGCGGCATCGGTGGCCTTCACCTGCTGCAGTTCCTTCAGCAGTTCCTGCGTGCGGAGCTGCTCTTTGGTGAGCTGTGCCACGATGGAGTCGTTGTTGATTTGCGTCTTCATTTCGCTATATTGGCGTGCGAACTGCTCGTACTCGTTTTCCATCTCTTTCTTGTCCAGTTCAGCCAGTTCCTGCATGGCGGCATTTTCCTGCTTTTGTTCGTTCAGCTGCATGAAGAGATAGCCGATTGCCCCCAAGAGCAGGAGACCCAGAATAATTATCGGAATAAGAATTTTCTTTTTCATTTAGTAATATTCTACCTTAAATTTAACATGCAAAATTATCTTTTTCTTCTAAATAGTCAAAGGAAAAGGCCTAGAAAAGCTTTTGAGAAAAATAAATTTAATATTTTTTACCGAAAAAACAATCAAATTTAATTCTTTTTGCTTATATTTGTGGCGTTAAAACAGTAGCTATGAAAAAGAACGGTTTCTGGTATAAAGCGTTCCATCTTTACTATGATGGTTTCCGGCAAATGACACTGGGCAAGACGCTCTGGCTCATCATCGGCATCAAGCTCTTTATCATGTTTGCCATACTGAAGGTGTTCTTTTTCCCCAATTTCCTCAAGCAGAATGCCAAGGAAGGCAACGAGGCCGAATTCGTGGCCACCGAGTTCGTGGAGAGAAGCGCCGGGGAATAGGCTGCGTTCGAGTAACCTTAAAAGTGTAAATCATCAATCAATATTAAAATGAGCAACATTCTGTTATCCATTGACGCCGGTACGATAGACTGGTCGAGGGCACAATTCGCTCTGACTGCCATCTATCACTGGCTTTTTGTCCCGCTCACGCTGGGACTGGCGGTTATCATGGGAATCATGGAAACCTGCTATTATCGAACGAATGATGCGTTCTGGAAACGCACGGCCAAGTTCTGGCAGAAACTCTTCGGAATTAATTTCGCCATGGGCGTGGCCACGGGTATCATCCTGGAGTTTGAATTCGGAACCAACTGGAGCAACTATTCGTGGTTCGTGGGCGACATCTTCGGCGCGCCGCTGGCCATCGAGGGCATCGTGGCCTTCTTCATGGAGAGTACCTTTGTGGCTGTGATGTACTTCGGATGGAACAAGGTGTCGCGCGGTTTCCATCTGGCTTCCACCTGGCTGACGGGACTTGGCGCCACCATCTCTGCCTGGTGGATTTTGGTGGCTAATGCCTGGATGCAATGCCCCGTAGGCTGCGAATTCAATCCCGACACGGTGCGTAACGAAATGGTCTCTTTCCTCGATGTGGCCTTGTCGCCGTTTGCCGTGATGAAGTTCTGCCACACGGTTATTTCTTCGTGGATTGTCGGAGCCGTGTTTGTGGCTGCCGTGAGCTGCTGGTATCTGATGAAGGGGCGCGAAACGAAACTGGCGCTGAAGAGCCTGCGCATCAGCGCAATGGTTGGTCTGTTGGCTTCTCTGCTGGCTGCTGCCACTGGTCATATTTCGGGTGAGCAGGTGGCTCAGAAACAGCCCATGAAGCTGGCCGCCATGGAGGCGCTCTATAACGGTGGCGTTGACCAAAGCCTGACGGCTGTGGCATGGGTGAATCCTTTCAGTCAGCCCGACTATTCCGTTGAGCAGGAACCGCCGCTTCGCATTGCCATGCCCTATGCCCTTTCCATCATGGCCACCCGCGACCCTCACGGCTACGTGCCGGGCGTCAACGATTTGCTGAACGGCTACATCAGACCCGACGGTAGCAAGGAACCTTCGGCCGACGAGAAAATTGAAAGCGGAAAGAAGGCCATTGTGGCACTCTCCGAATATCGTAAGGCCAAGGCTGCCGGCGATGAGGCTGCAGCAAAGGTGCAGGCTGGAATCATAGCTGACAACTTCAAGTATTTCGGCTATGGATATATCAAGGATAAAAAAGAGTTGGTGCCCTATATCCCCGTCAATTTCTGGGCTTTCCGTCTGATGGTCGGTCTGGGGTGTCTGTTCATCCTTTTCTTTGCCGTCGTGCTCTTTATGGACTGGCGCAAGAAAGATCTCTCCATGCTGCCCAAGTGGCATTATCTGGTGGCCATTGCCCTGGTGCCGCTGGCCTATGTTGCTTCCGAGAGCGGATGGCTCGTGGCTGAGTTCGGACGCCAGCCCTGGACCATTCAGGACATGCTGCCCGTATCGGCTTCGGTCAGCGAAATCTCTGCCGGTTCGGTGGCCCTCACGTTCTTCATCTTCCTCGCGCTCTTCACGACCATGCTTGCCGTGGAAATCAATATCATGCTCAAGCAGATCAAGAAAGGACCGGAGGCAGAAGAGTAATTCGGTTAGTGAACATGCAATGTGAACCTGTAACTTAAATTAATTAGCAATATGTCATACGTTTTTTTGCAACAATATTGGTGGTTCCTCGTTTCTTTGTTAGGCGCCCTGCTCGTGTTCCTGATGTTTGTTCAGGGAGCCAACTCCCTGGTGGGTTCTCTCGGGCGCACTCCCGAAGGCCGTCGGGTGGTGTTCAACTCCACGGGCCGCAAGTGGGAAATCACGTTCACCACGCTGGTTACCTTCGGCGGAGCCTTCTTCGCTTCGTTCCCGTTGTTCTACAGCACCAGCTTCGGCGGCGCATATTGGGTGTGGATGCTCATCCTGCTCACCTTTGTGCTGCAGGCCGTGAGCTACGAGTTCCAGAACAAACTGGGCAACTTCCTTGGCCCCAAGACTTTCCAGTTCTTCCTTGTGCTGAACGGCGTGCTCGGCCCGTTCCTTATCGGATGTGCCGTGGCCACCTTCTTCGAAGGGAGCAACTTCATTGTGACGAAGGAAAATCTGATTGATTCCGGCGCGCTCACTCCCATCATCAGCCGTTGGGCAAATGCCTCTCACGGACTCGATGTGCTGCTCAATCCCTGGGTGCTGGTGTTTGGCCTTGCTGTGATGTTCCTTGCCCGTACGCTTGGCATACTTTATGTAATGAATAATGTTGCCGACGAGGACATCCGTTCCCGAGGTTCGGTGCGCATCATCGGCACCGCCGTTCCTTTCCTGGTACTCTTCGTGGCATGGCTCGTCCACTTGCTGATGAAAGATGGTTTTGCCGTGGGCGAGGGTGGCGCCGTAGTGATGGAACCCTTCAAGTATGCCCATAATCTGCTCGACATGCCATTGCTACTGGTCCTTCTGCTTGTGGGAGTCGTAGGTGTGCTTTGGGGAATCGGAATTACGGTCTTTAAGAATAGCAACAAAGGCATTTGGCCAGCTGGTGTGGGAACGGTTATAACGGTGCTCTGCCTGCTGCTTTGCGCCGGGTGGAACAATACAGCCTACTATCCTTCTAATGTTGATTTGCAGAGTTCGCTGACCATTCAGAACTCATGCTCTTCCGAATTCACGCTCAGCACGATGGCCGTCGTGTCATTGCTTATACCTTTTGTTCTGGCATATATTGTATATTGCTGGTACTCACTTGATAAGAAAAAAATCACGAAGGACGAAATACTTCATGGTGAAGCTTACTGATATGATGAAGAAAGTGTTGACTTTGGCGGTTCTTTGTGTCGTTGCCCTGACGGCAAAGGCACAAGAACCGCGCCCTGTAGTGCAGTTGTTAACCGACAGCGGAACGGTGAAAATTGAGCTCTACAACGAAACGCCGCTCCATCGCGACAACTTTCTGAAACTGGTGCGCGAAGGTTTCTACGATGGCGTCCTTTTCCATCGTGTCATTTTTGGATTCATGATTCAGACGGGCGACAGCCTTTCGAAGCATGCGGAGCCCGGAAAACTCTATGGCGACGGGCGCTACGAGACGTATAAGATTCCTGCCGAGATACGCTATCCCGAAATCGTTCATCGCCGTTGGACGGTGGCGGCTGCCCGCGAAGACGATGCCAAGAACCCCGAGCGTGAGTCGTCGATGTGTCAGTTCTACATTGTCTACGGCAAACGTTTCAACGATGACATGCTCGACGAGCAGCAGGAGCGGCTCGACAAGGAAACGGGCGGCACCGTGAAGATGACGCCCGAAGTGAGGGAAATCTACAAGAAATATGGCGGCACTCCTCATCTCGACGGACAATATACTGTGTTCGGCGAGGTGGTTGAAGGCAAGGACGTGGTGGACAAAATCCAGCGCGTGGAAACCGATGCCAATGCCCGTCCCGTGGGAGATATCCGCATTCTGAAGGCTACGGTTGTTGAACCATAGTCGTCAGAACGTGCAAGGAAGTGTCAGCAGCTGATAGTAGAGCGTGCGGGCCATGCGCTGATGTCCGTGGTCGTTGGGGTGCAGGCGGTCGTACTCGTGTCCGTAGTAGTTGTCTTCTTCGTGCATGGGGTAGAGGCCGCTGGTGGCATTCCAGTCAATCACGGGAACTGCCCAGATGTTGCCAGCCTCTTTCACGCTTTCCACGAAGTCGCCGATGAAGTTTCCGTTTTCGTTGGCAAAGTCTTCTGTCGGTTGCCAGTTCTTCTCGTTGGCATAGAAACGGGCGCGGTGAATGGGCGTGAGCAGCACGATTTGCTTCTCGGGATACATGCGCTTAACCGAGTCGAGCGCCGTGTTGATGCGACCACGCAGCGTGTTTTCGTCGAAGCAGAACGTGCGGTGGCGGCGCACTTCCCAGTGTTTGGTGCTCCCCCCGTGGGCATAGACCACCGAGTCGTCTTTCACTTCATACCATTTTCCGATGGGCACGCTGTTGTTCCAGTCGTTGGTTCCCATGAAAATGAAGATGGCGTCCACATCGTCGCCATGTTCTTCCTTCAGCTGGTTAGCCTGACGGATAACATCGTTCCATTGTCTTCCGCTGACGCCATATACAAAAGGTTCAATGCCAAGCCATTCTTCCAACCATCCCCAGTATTTCTTTTTCGCGGCACTGTTGCGTGGGTCGGTTATCGAGTCGCCCAGATAGGCCACCCGTTTTCCTTGCCATGGATGTTCAAAGAAGGTCTGTGCCATGGCATTCATGCCCAGCATCATGCATACCGTTAAAAAGAAAATTCTCTTCTTCATATTTGATTTTTGTTTTTAATTTGTTTGGCAGTTTCCTGTATTCTAATTCCTTTTGGATATTATAACCCAATAAATAGGCTTGTTTGAAATTGCTGCAAAATTACAAATTATTCGGATAAAACCAACCATTGAACTCCCTTTTTCTTCTTTTTAACTGTCTTGTGGCAAATACTCGGAATGTATATACCCTGTTTTTCAACTTAAGTGCCCATCAGATTGTTCCTTTTTAACCGACGAATCAATCCCATCTGCCCATCAGAACAGTTGCTTCCGTTGGGCAGAAGTTTGTAAATGAACCTTCAGCAACTTTACTTGACAACTTTCTTGCCGTCGTGGATATAGACGCCATGCAGAGGAGAGATAATGGCCTGACCGTTCAGGTTGTACCATCGGCTTTCCTGCTTTTTGATGTTCTGGAGTTCATTGATTCCAGTGGCCCCGGTTGTGCATGCAAAGTTGAACTGGCGGGTAAGTGAGATACCGTCTTCCGTGGCTGTAACCTTGATGGAAAACAGGTTCTCGCCTGTAGGGGTGGCAATAAGCAGGTTGCCGTTGATTTTGCCTTCTATGCCATCGGATATCGTGTAGGATGGAGCGGAATATCCCGCAAACCAATCGCCAAGATCGATTTCCATGCTTTCGGCCACTTGGTAGTTTGGCTCGGCCATCCAGTTGAGGTAGTCTTCAAGGTTGGTATAGCCGTCGCCGTCGGGGTCTTCGTTGTTGTCGGCATTATAGGCATTGGTTCCCTTCAGTTCTTCAAACCAGTTGGGCATTCCGTCCTGATCGGTGTCCCAGTCAGATGGTCGGCTCTCAGTGGTGATGCCGAGTTTTTCCAAGTCAAAGCCTTCGCAACCATTGTCTTCCTCAGAATCTATCAAACCTTTCTTTCCTGAACGGCTGCCTACGGTTGAGGTGGTGCCGTTGAGTGCCTCACGGACCATGCGCTTGTCGTGGTTGTCAAAGCGGGGTAGGGTGCAGCCGGCATCGGAAAGCACGTTCTTGAAGGCGGCCTGTGCCGTTTCGGCGTTGCCTTCAGGATTGAAGAATGCGAACGGTGAGGTGGGCAGCGGGTCCCAGTCAACCACTTGTCCGCCCGATGTGCTGTATTTGTAGGTCGTGCCTCTTTTGTCTTCAGTTAATTTTCCGTTGTTCTTCTCCTGGCGGATATTACCGCTTACATATACGCTCTGCGTCCCTTTTCCGGTGCCTTCCAGCTGGAGGTTTACTAGTGTAGACTGGCTGGTGGCAGGTCCCATCTTGTAGTAGTTGTTCACGAAATTCATCTCGTGGGTTCCGCCGTCTGTGGCGCGTCCGCCCCAGTTATAGACCACATTATTGTATATGTCGTGGTGGCCGTCGTAATATCCGCTGCCGTCGAGTCCGCCTGAAATACTCCAGTTTCGGCCTTCGCAATGGGCAAGCAGGTTGTGGTGGTAGCTTCCGCAGATGCCACCCATCTCACCGCCTCCGATAGTTGCTGCATACCCGTGGGCTGTTCCGTCGCTATAGTTGGGATGTCCTGCCACGTTGAGTGCTTCGCTGATGAGCGTATGCTGCAGAGTAAGGCTCTTGCCGCCCCTCGATGAGAATGCCTCGTCGATGGTCCACGAAATGGAGCAATGATCCATGATGGAATGGTCGTTGCCCGCCATGCCGAGTCCGTCGAGTCCGATGTTGTCGGGGTCCTCACCGCTGATGTGCCCTCGTCGGCTGCGAATAAAGCGTGTGATGCCGTCGCTGGCCATTCCAAAAGGCGCTCCTCTTAGCATGATACCTGCTCCCGGGGCGGTCTGTCCAGCTATAGTAACATATTTGTCGCCACATGTGAGTCGGCTTTTCAGATGGATTTCTCCTGAAACGTCAAATACGATGGTGCGCGGTCCGCTCACTTTCTTGATGCCATATCGGAACGAACCTTCGATGGGGGCGTCGTCGTCGCCGTTGTCTTCCAGATTCGTAACGTGATAGACCGTGCCGCCACGACCGCCGATGGCATATTTGCCATAGCCTTCTGCACCGGGGAATGCCAGATGGCGGGGGCGGAATGTCCAGAGTGTGCCCTTGCTGATTTCGCCATTGGCCATCTCTTCATCGATGCGCCAGTAGTAGGTAGTCATCGAGGAGAGTCCGCCGATGGTATAGCTGTCGCTTGTTGTGCTGCCTATTTCAGAGAGGCCTTCCGCTGAAGAACCGAACACAACGTGGTGTTTGACGGCTGAGGTGGCCGGCGTCCATTTCAGAGTCACGGTTCCGGCATCGGCATCTACATGATAGTCTGTATTGGCAGGATAAGGCTCCTGGGCGGTTTTCATGTTGTCCACGACGTCGAAGGCCAGGGCGTTGATGGTGACCGAAGTGGTTCCGTAGGAAGTGCCGCTCACGGGTTTGGAAAGATAGGAAACGGTAATGGTCTCGCCATCGTTCACCTGGAACTCCACAAACGACTGTCCGCAGGTGACGGTCGAGACATCGCGGTTGGTTTGTTTAATTCCTGTCATAACGATCTTGCCGTTCACAAGCACATCAATATCGGGGGCAACTAGCCCCTCAAAGTTGTTGTGATAGGCCTGCAACGTGTGCGTTCCGGCAGAGAGTCCGCTGATTTTGACGTCAATCTTGACAGCTCCGCTTGTCACGATGTCGTGGCCGTTTTGATAACCCACTAGTCCGTCGCCGATAAGCTTGTATCCTTTATTCTCCACACCATCCTTCCAATAGTTGCTCGAAACGTATCCGCCGGCATAGTTGTCATCGCAGCTGATGGAGAGCGTAACACCGTCGAAAGTGCCTATGGCTTCCTTCGTGTCAGTTACGGTCCAGGGGGAATAACCTGTTTCAGTACTTACTTGTTCGTTTCGGCCTGGTTTGTTGAAATCGATTTTTTGAGCAAACAGTCCGCAGACGATACTGATTGCCGTGATAGTCAGGAGGAGTCTTTTTTTCATCTTTTATATCCATTTCTTTATTTTAGAACGTTTATTTTATTTGTCGTACTCATTGATAGTTCTGATTTATTTTTCTTTTCCTTTATATTATATTAATAAGGTATAGCCTGAATATTGAGTCCTATTTTGTACGAAAACAAGAAAACTTTAAGTTTTTTCTAAAAAATGTGTCCAAAAGTTTTGTGGGTTCCGGAATTTGTTGTACCTTTGCATCCGCTTTCGCCTCAAAACTTCGGTTTTCTTATGGCGTGGCATTAGTTCTTTGAGCAGATTTACATAGACAGAGAAGTAGTAGTACAAGAAGCAGGTGCCGCCTGTTTTACTTAACTGGTGGCATTTGGGTAAACGAACCGTTAGATTCATTTTTTTTCTTAGATTACGGAACCGTCCTGGGACAGACAACATGTCTCCTGCCTTCCGGCAGGGACTACATATCAAAGACATTTTACAATGGAGAGTTTGATCCTGGCTCAGGATGAACGCTAGCTACAGGCTTAACACATGCAAGTCGAGGGGCAGCATGACGATAGCTTGCTATTGTCGATGGCGACCGGCGCACGGGTGAGTAACGCGTATCCAAC
>JAEEGJ010017450.1_pt1 | contig 16237 bp, 14 predicted proteins | sample 8958761 | NCBI WGS metagenome assembly JAEEGJ01 (sample SAMN16246546, study PRJNA631951) | gut metagenome | biome: gut microbiome; feature: rumen; material: RS-attached | host: Bos | place: Iran: Karaj | collected 2018-10
CTGGCGAGAATGCCAAAGGAAGAACTCAATGCCGAGTCAAAGATCATTCTGGAGACATACGGGAAAAAGGTTGACTATGTAGATTTCAACACCTTGCAGCCAATAGTGAGTATTCTATGAACCAAGACGACATCTTTTGGACTGTCAATGTTTTGTAAACACAGCAATGTCGCAGGCCATTCTGCCGTCAACGATGTCATAAGTGCCATCAGTATAGCCCCGTTTCTCGAAGAATGTCCTGTAGGTTTGTTCGGTGAATTGCTGATGGAACGTGGTTCCAAACAGATTCACAATTCTGACAAACAGCCTCGATATGCCACGATCCTGCTTCACAAGATATGTCGGAATAATCACTTCACCCCCTTTGCGACATACCCTGAACAATTCATTTAGAGCCTTCTCAGGAGTGTCCAGCAGATGGATGACGTGTAGCCTGTCGGTCGTCTCTAGCCACACGTGGCGATAGATGCCACTGCCCGAATACCATCGGCAGTTCAGGCCCTCGTTGACCGCCTTCACGGCAATGGTCACACGACGCTCGTCCTTGGGATCTCGATTCGCATTATCTTTCAGGATGGCGTTCAAATCGACCACGAAAGGCATGTAGCCATAGACGTTCATCGCCGCCTTCCGTCCATTCACCCACACCTCGGCCTGATTGTACACACCATCGAAGCGCAGACGTAGCGACTTGTTTCGCAGTGTATTGTCCAAAGAACCGCCGTTTGTGGGCAAGGTGAACGTCTTGCGATACCAGCCTGTGCCGCCGACGGTCTGCCCTGAGTCCCAGTCGCCGATGCTCAAACGCGAGAAGGGGCCTACCTGCCAGTCCTTCCATTCAGTCGTCTGTTCGCGGTAGTCGTGGGCGTAGGCCACCGGCTCCATGCTGAAGTCGTGCGGCACAATGACCTCGCGCCACTGCGAGTCGTCGCAATCCACTGCTTCCGCATTCATCACTTCGCCGCGATGAAACCGCCAGCCCTCGTCGAATGATTGTTTACGCTGTGCATTGACTGCACACTGCACTCCCACAATTGCCAGTAGGAAAATCACTATTTTCTTCATATACTGAACTTTTCAAAATATTGCAATCTCTTTGATGAACGGCTCATCGAAGCCCTCGACATGGAAGGTTACTTTGGCAGTTCCCTTCTCGGTGGTGGACTGCAGGCGTACGAGTCCTTCGCCGAAATAGGTCTCGAGTTCGGTGGTGCGCCAGGAGTCCATCCTTCGCATGTCACCGGTCTCTACGCCCAGGAGACGGATGGGGCCTTCTGTCTCGACCCTGAATCTGCGAGGCTGCATCTGTTGAATACGACCTTCCTTATCTACGAGGGTAAGACGGATATGGGATACGCTGCTTTCAGAGGCTGCGGCAGGACGAGTGCCAGCCCGGCGGCAAGTGATGTCTGCGACTTCAGAGTAGTCGGGCTTTGCAGCAGAGAGGGTCGTATGGTCGGCATCCAGCCTTACACCCGCCACGGGACCGTGGTTGACGAGCGAGTCGCGCATCACTTCCCTGCCGCCTTTGTAGCCCACGGCAAGCACCTTGCCCTGTCGGGCTGGTAGTTGGATGGTGATACAGTGGTCGCGGTAGTCAGCCGTCCTTCTCGGCTTCAGCGGCAGCTGCGGATTGCTCCACATGGGGAAGAAGAACTGCACAGAGTCGCAAGTGGTGTAGCATCTCACCTCCACGCATCTGGAGTCGGTGTAGGGCAGGTCCCAGGTATCGGCCATCGGCGGATATTGCCAGTGGTCGGTGCCTATGGCCTGATTGAAGCAGTTGTCGCGGACAACGAGTTTCAGGTAGTCCTGCTCCGGGTTCCAGGCCGGGTGGTAGAATGCTGCCTGCGGGCGCTCCTTCAGCGTCATGTCGAAGGGACAGGAGCACCAGCCCTTAGCCGGCCAGGGCGATGACTCGCCCAGGTAATCGACGCCAGCCCAGACGAAGGAACCAGCGATAAACGGATGCTCCTCCACGAAATGCCACGGGTTGTGCTCCACGAAGTCGCGCACGAGGTTCTCACGCAGTCCCGAGTAATAGACGAACGCCTCGCTCACGAACATCTTACGGGTAGGAAAACGCTTATGGTCGGCTATCATCCGCGGTTCCAAATAGTTGTATCCCACGAGATCCGGCACATCGGCAATTCTGTCCTCGAATCCCTGCTGGCAGGCGAGCATCGTCGGGCGTGTGGGGTCCAGTGCCTTCACCGCCGCGTTCAGTTCCTTGGCCCTGTCCACGCCTTCATTGTCCTTGCTCCATGCCTCGCGCACTTCGTTTCCGATGCTCCAGACGATAACGGAAGGATGGTTACGGTCTCTCAGCACCATGTCAGCGATGTCGTGAAGGGCGTTCGCATCGTAGAACGGCTCGTAATAGCCTGATTTCCACTTGTCGAACGCCTCGTCGAGGACCAGCAGGCCGAGCGTGTCGCAGATATTCAGAAACTCTGGCGACGGCGGGTTATGGGAGCATCGGATGGCATTGCAGCCGATCTCCTTCATGGCCTTCAACCGGCGGAGCCACACCTCATCAGGTACGGCAACGCCCAGACTTCCCGCATCCTGATGCAGGCACATTCCCTTCAACTTCATGTTCCGTCCGTTCAGATAGAACCCCGTGTCGGCATCGAAACGGATGTCACGGAACCCGAAAGGTGTCTCTACCTCGTCCACCAGCTTTCCCCTGCTGTCTTTCACGAGCGTGAGGAGGGTATAGAGCACGGGGGAGTCAGTACTCCATAACTGCGGATTGTTGACGAAAAGCCTGGCAGTGGAAGACGATGCCACCTGCTTTCCGTTTTTATCTAAGATCACATGCGACACCCTGCATTCGTCATCGCCTTCCACCTCGGTCTTCACATTCACCGTCCCGTCGGTCTTCGCCGTCACGAAAATGCCGTTCTCCTTCACGTGCACCTGATAGTTCATCTGCAACCAGACATGGCGATAGATGCCCGAACCCGTGTACCAGCGAGACTGCTCCTCTCTGTCCACATGCACCACCAGCCGGTTTTCGCCAGATTTGTTGACATACGGAGTGATGTCGAAGGCGAAACCAGTGTAGCCATACGTATGATGGCCCAGCCGGTGACCGTTCAGCCAGACCGTGGCGCGATGATACACACCGTCGAAGTGGATGCTGAGCCGCTGGTTTTGCGATAGCCGTTTAAGATAGTCGGCAGGGAGCGTGAAGTCCTTGGCATAGATTCCCTGTCCACCGGCGAGATAGCCCGCCGAGCCGCCCATCTTTGGGTCGAAAGGCAGTTCGATGCTCCAGTCGTGCGGGATGGTGACGCTTCTGAAAGCCTTGTCGGACGATGGCGTCGAGGCCTGGCCTTTAGTGATTTCGCTCGCCGTAATCTGCGCCTGCTCCGGTTCCGTATCATCGGTCACCTCCGTCTTTGAGGTGGCTGCGACTTGTGCTGACAGGTCTGAGTCAGCGATGCCGAGCGTGCGGAGCACCTCGGATGCCTCCGCGTGGTTGGCGCAGAGTCTGAAGGTCCAACCTTGGTCGAAGGTGCCCCTTATACGTTTCTTAGTGCTTGCCTGCATTCCCAAGCAAATGGCTGCCAGAAGCACCGACAGGATGATGATTCTTTTCTTCATACGTATGACAACTATTATTTTGTTGGGTTTGTATTTAAACTATCCTAAATATGGATGCAAATATAGTGATTATTCTCGGATTTTGTGTAAATTTGTCCTCTGATTTAAATGATTTTATGAACATTGAGCCGATACTGCATAAAAAAACGTTCTGGGTGAGGCACAGGAATATGCCAAAGGATTCTATGAAGGCATGGGATTCCGACAATCATCCAATACCTTCATGCTCGACGGCATTCCTCACATTAAACTGACTTGGACGAAAGATGACGATTGATACGACAAACATGTGTTCGCACCTGCAACGCAAGCTATTCGAAGAGGATGGTATCTATCATTCTCTATGGATAGCCATGCAGGATGATTCAGAATTAACAGCAGTAGTCCGCTCGCGTCAGCTACATATCTACCGCAATGGCAAAAAGGTGCTAGTACTGGCAGGTAAGTCTGCACCAAAGGTCATCAGAGAAGACTCAATTTGTGATCTTTTACAAATTGAGCGAATCAAGTGGATGGAGCAACGCTTCAATAAAGCCTTGGCTACCATCAAAGATAGATCTGCTGATTCATTGAAGGCTATCAAGGAGGATGTTGCCGAACTCAGCAAATACTATGGCAGTGAGTTGTGGAAACTGGATTTTGCTGCTGATGAAGCAGGGTATCTTCCCCCAGACCTCAAACGTGGAGTACTCTCAGAAGATGGTATTTGGAATCTGCTCTCTGACTATCGTGAAATTCAAAAGAAAAAGCAATGAAGAAGCGAAAAATCAAGTATTCGGCAATATTCTTCCTCTGCTGGTTTGCCCTTTTGGTCTTGCTGGTGGATGGAGTCCTGAAGTTCCAGACATTGGTCGATTACTTTGGGTCGTATGCAGTTGTAGAGGTTGCATTGCTGTTGTTGGTTGTTCTGCCAACCCTGGCAGTGAATAGATTTACAAAAGAAAAAGTGTGATTTCTTGTGAGAGTCGTGACGGCTCACCATGATGGTGGTGGTCTTCACGTAAGGACGATAGGCATGCGTCTTGTGGGTATCGAAGTGACTTGCCTTCTTCTCAACCTTGTCAAAGTACGAGGCCTTCTTATCGTTATTCACTACCACCGCTCGACCTCCGGTCGCTTGCACAGCAAGAACCTTGGAGAATGAAGGAGTTTACGGATGAAAAAGGCATTCCATTCTGGGAAATCAGCAAAGAAGGAGAAACGATTGACATCCTCTAATTCTCATCGATATACTCTGACTTCTCTTGCTGAAGGCTGTCGATCTTGAAGGTGTCGCCATCCTTAATCACAGTAAAGAGCACGTCGTATTCATAGTTCACGTACTTGTTTTCAACAAGGACATGGCTTCCGTCGCGGGCTGTTATCTGGCGTGACTTAAACTCACCGACATCGCCACCGCCCTCATAGAAGAACTTCCATGTAGCCAGGCACTCGCCCTCGCATTCAAATTCGTATGAATCTGCCAAAAACTTCAGCAGACGGGGCGTGATGTGCTGTTTCGGATAGTCATACTCTAGCAGATTCTCCATGCCCCAATCTTTATAGAACTGATCTACGAAAGCCCGAATGGCTTCCATATCCTGCTTCTGGGCAGCATCGTCTGCCACAACGTTCAGACTATCGCCGATAGCAACACTATCTCCCAAGGCTGATAAATCAGTCGAATCGCGTTCCATACCAGGGCCGTCAAGGGGCTTGAAATACTTGCAACCTGTGAATCCTACCGCCATGAGCATCATGCCCAGCACAAATAAAAAAGCCTTCTTCATATCTTATTGCTTCCAAGCGTTTATAACCTCACCGATATACATGGAGTGGATGCCAGCCGTGAAGTTGGCATACATCTTCTGAAGAGCATCGCTCTTGAAATACTGAGGTTCAAAGGGCGCTGCATACATAATCTTGCACTCAATCACCATTGCAGCCTCGGTATAGTAAGGCGTTCCGTTGGCAGTATAGGCCGTATGAAGCCCGAGTAAATGCAGGAGTGAAATGGCTGTCATCGCTATGGCAAATGTCTTAATCCTCATTTCAATACGGCCTTTACGTTCGTCACCATGTCCTTGTGCTGCTCGTCTTCCTTGGTAAGCGTCGAAGTAAGCTCGATGTCACCCGCCTTGTCCTTGGTGGAGAAAGTACCTGAGTAGATAATGTCACTGTCGAAGAACAGTGTGGCTTCAACAACAACCTTATAGTTCCCCTGCGGAACAGCCTTGCCTTGCTCATCTGTGAAGTCCCAAGTGAAGGTCTGCGTACCTCCAGCCTGTGGTGTGGCTCCTGTGACGGCATCCAGCTGCTGGTCTGTCTTTTCGTCGGCCTTGACGGTCTTTACCCAAGTCGGCACACAGGCTGGACGCACAATGTAGCCACGTTTGGGCTGCTCACCACCACGGGCGCGGCCTTTTGTGGTATACGAAGTGACAAAGAGCGTTTTTACCACGTCACCCGTCTCGTTCTCAATCCAGACGGCATACTGGTTGGAACCAGGGCCAGCCTGACGCTGATAGTCGAACGACACTTCCAAGGTTTTGGCCTTTGCGGCTTCACCCTTCTTGCTTTGAACCATTGCCGGAATCGCCAACAGCATGGCGGCGAGAGCGGCGATAATCATCTTCTTCTGTCTCATAATCTTAGTCTTTTGTTGGGGTTTGATTATAAACTATCCTAATTCTTGGAGCAGCGAGCGCCACCATGCTTGCATGATTGGCCGAGTCGTGACAAGAATCAACTTTCGTTAAATTTCGCCACAAATTTAGCAATAATTCCCTAATTATTAGTAACTTTGCAAAGATATTTTGCGAAAACAGGCTGCACCTCGGCAAAAAGCGAGCTTTCTGCACTCGGTTTGCACTGTTTTTGGCCTCTGATTTAAGTGATTTTAGATGTTATGTTGAAGTATAAAGCCTTTACATTCGTATTTTTAGTGTAGAAGGCATATTTCACCAGTCTGGACGAAGAAAAAAAGTCGGAGCTGAGGAAAAAGTACCAATTCACAAAGTATCAGTAATCATTGACCCTACGACTCTCGCGGTGAGGCCATAGGCAATCTGCATCCCGACTGTCTGAAGTGTGGCAAGTGTACTCTGGCCTGTCCCACGAAGATAATGGCATTGAAGCATTAAGTAATGAATAAAGACGAGAAGCGTGAACTGCGGCGCAAGCGGCTGATGGAGAACAAGGCCTATCAGACGATGAATGGTCTGACGCGCTACATGGATAGATACTATCTCGATGCGCTCATCGGCATCATTCCAGGCTGGGGTGATGCCATTGCCTTGCTCAGCGTCATGCCGTTCGTCTATTTTTCGTCGAGGGTCATCAAGAGCATTCCCCTGACGCTGGCCGTCCTGAATAATGCCCTCCGCGACGTACTGATGGGTATGATTCCTTTTTTCGTTGGCGACGTTATCGACTTTTTCCATCGTGCCAACATCCAGAACATGCAGATGATTCAGGGATTCGTTGACGGCGACGAGACCATCATCAAGCAGGTGAACCAACGGGCCTGGCAGTCAGCCGTAGTCCTTATTATCTTTCTGCTACTCATTGCCCTGATGATATGGGCACTCGTCAGCTTCGGCAGCTACCTGTATTCATTGGTAGCATCAATCTTCTAATAGATTATTGGACTGAATTTTCCAGTCCTTCATAGTCGGTGATGGCCTTGCGCCATTCGTCAGGAAGCGGAATGGTCTGCTGACGTTCCAAATCATAGAGCACCATCACTGAAAGGCAGCGACTCTTCACTTCATGTGTGTCGCTGTCGATAACATCTTGCTCCAGATGAAAACTCTTGTTGCCAATCTTAACGATACGAGTACGGCCTGCAATATGGTCGTTGCCCTTAATTTGAGATACAAACTCTGCCTCGATCTTTACCACTACAATGGATCCCCGACCTGCAGAAATGCAAGCCGGGGCCTCTTGGATTATATATGGAATGGCAAACAGTTATGCCATGAAGTGCTTGATGTTGCGGGCTGAAGTCTTATTAGCATCGTAACGGACTGTCAACTCACGGGTGCGGGGATTCCAGTTGGTGTCCATCACGCCCTTCAAATTCTCGACCTTGGCCACAACCTTCTTGTGAGAGTCGTGACGGCTCACCTTGATGGTGCAGGTCTTCACGTCAGGACGATAGGCGTGGGTCTTGTGGGCATCGAAGTGACTAGTCTTTTTATCAACTTTGTCGAAGTGCGAGTCCTTCTTGTCGTTATTCACTACAACGACATCATGCTTCTTGTCGTTCTTCTTATTATTACCGGCCATTGCTGGCATTGCGAATGTGATGCTCATCATCATCATGATTGCGATCACTTTATTAATCTTCTTCATAATCTTCTTCTTTTAAATTGTTCAACTTTCGTTCTGTGTCAGACTCCTATGTTCTGATTCACATTGCAAAAGTACGCTGATTCAGCGAGGTTTCAAAAGGATTATTCCTATTTGCAAGGGTACGAAACCCTAAAGATGGTGGGGAAATCCCCCTGATACCTGTTGTTGTGCCTTTGCCGCTTGCATTAAGCAAGAACCTTCTGAAGGCATCGTGAAAATAAAGTTCCGAACGGCAAGGAGAAAAAAGCTCCAAACCACGAGGGAAAAAGTTAAACTGACTTATAACGTTTTATTCATTAGCGCCTTCACCACTTTTACATCCGCTGGCAACCACTTCACGCTATCCAACTTATCCTTTGCCAACCACTTCGCAGCCTCGTGCTCATTCAGATGCAGCGCCTCAGTCACCAGCGAGCAAAGGTAGCAATGCATGGTGAGATGAAACTTCGGGTAATCATGCTCCACCGTACAAAGAAACTTATCCACGCTGATCTCCGCAGATAGTTCCTCGCAGATCTCCCTCACGAGCGCTTCTTCCGGCGTTTCCCCTTCCTCCATCTTCCCGCCAGGAAACTCCCACCAGTCTTTCCATTCGCCATACCCTCGTTGGGTGGCGAAAATCTTATCTCCTTTGCGGATTATCGCTGCTACTACTTCTATGTGTTTCATAATCTATTTTCTTCCGCAGCTTTCATGCAATCCTCAACATCTTTGATGAATTTGGTAATGTCATCAATGATTATAGCAGTAATTCGCTGACGGAAACTATCATCAATAAGATGGAAGGTAGCATCATTATTAATATCCCATGAATCAATAATCTCATCTTCTGGTATTGATGGGTATTTCCATATAAACCAATTCTCATCATCTTCGTAATCCTCATCATTTGCTACTAGTGTCTCAAATGCCTGAACATATTGTTTGGGGAGCTTCTGATCATTCCCTACACCAAAATACAATGAGTCGTCAGAATATTCTTCGATCTGCACGATAAAGGGTAATGACGTTTTGATTTCAATCGAAAGACTTGCATTATTCCTCTTTCTACTGCTACCGTGAGCGATGTCAGAAAAGTCCTCTTCCGTTGGTGTCTGCAATACTTCATAGCCATTCTTTTCTAAAGCCGCCACCAAACCATTCCAGAAATCGGCTATAGTATGCCAATGTAAATGTTTGACGTTGTCAATGAGGAGCTTGGCGCTTTCTAAATTGCTCTTTGATTCGCCAATCAATTTCTTTATTTCAACTCTCTCTTCTATATCAACATTATTAGTCATATCATCTATCAATTTAATGTATTGTATAATGGTTTCTCGTTGAAAGGGCTTGTCATAAACAAACGGCATACATCCTTGCAACCATCTGACGATTTCATTGGGATAAGAGATGCACAGGACCTTCTCGCCCAACTTAGGATACTTGTTTCTTGTGGAAACACTATCCGCAGAAGGTTCATGCCCGTTGAGAGAAAGATAATACACTTCGATGTTGTCTTCAGGTATCTTCTCCTCTTCAATGACAATCCTGTAGTACTTCTCTAGCTGCCCTTCATTCTCATGATTACTGTCGGGGGCATAGATTTTATTTTCAATAATGACAGCTCGCTTCGTTGACTTGTCCATCAGCAAGATGTCAATATCATGCAACTCCTTATGAATTTCCAACGAATTCATGTTGTATTCGAAAGAGCTATCAACACATTTCAGGAAGGCATTTAGATAGCGATACTCATTGCCTGTTTTGAAATTGAGAAGTGAGAAGATAAACTGAGAATGTAAATTCACCTCGTCTGATTCATCAAGCATTGCTGTGAAGATATTGAATTGATCTTTTCGAGCCTCAATATCCTCATATCGTTTCCTGATAACATCAAGTTTCTCAAGAAAATTCCTTAGATGGACTATTTTTATATTCATCATTTTTGTCTGTAAACAGTTTCTTGACAGATTATTGATTTATCATGGAGCTGTATTATTGTGGCGTGTTTTTTCTGTGGGATTTCCATTGTTAGATAAAACCATATTCGCCAAACAAACGGCGTATTCTACGTTATAGTCTTGAGGCCTCCATGCTAAAGTATAACTTACCTTCACGCTTGTCACTTCATAGCCTTTATTCATCCACGCTTTCAGCTTGTCTTTGCCAGAAACAGACAAAGCTGCAACATTGGTTCCCTGTTCATTCAGTAGGTATCCGTCTTTGTATTGCAGGCTATCACCACCCCTGAGGCGAAGCACTATATCCTTGCGTCCCTTAAAGAAATCAAGCCAAACATCACGCATATTCAATGCTATTGATATCGAGGAATACTCGGTAGGAGGATTCGTAACCAAATAAAGATTACGTTTTGCCCGAGTAAGTCCCACATAATAAGCTCGCATATCATTGACATCCCTCCCATCTGGAATTGGCGACAAGAGATAAACGGTATCAAACTCGCGCCCTTTAGCCTTATGAATGGTGCTCACAAACACAGACTTATCATCAGCAGTAATGAAATCCTCAATATTCGACTCGAAGATGTATTCATGCAAGTCACTGCGATAATAGAATTGATGAGTTATCTCAAAGTCTGAAAAGAAATGCTGCATAATACTGAGACAAGTGCTTGACGCATAGGTTTCCAATGTACGCCGTTTGGCCTCATTCCACTTTTCTTTCGATATGGTCACCTCGTCTTTCCCACCAAGCTGTTTAAGGAAGTAGCGAACTTCCGCAAGATTTCCAAAACGGAAGCCTCCCATTGATTGAGCGATTGTCGCATGTAAACCTCGCTGCTCTATCTCGTAAGCCACCTGCATTGTTTCCTCATTGGTACGAGTCAATATAGCAGTACTTCCCTCCACTTTTATTTCTGCATCCAAAAGTGATTTCAAGGTCATCACTCTGCCAACTTCCCCTGTCGCAGATTGGATAGAAGTATGCTTTAGACGACCGGGAATCCGCTGTACATAGCGGTTGGCACAATCAACTACCGCTTTGGCAGACCGATAGTTGTCTGTCATCTCATAAAGTTTGGCACCATCCTGCTCGACAAGCGATTGCATATAGCGTGAGTCCGAGCCGCGGAAACCATAAATATTTTGGTCGTCATCACCCACAGCAATAACTCGCATTTCTTCATTCTGTCGCATCAGAGCCAGAACCAAACGGAAATCATCCTGTCCCATATCCTGCGCCTCATCAATGACAAGCACGCTCTTTGCTATCTTCGATGCTTCCACCTCACCATTTTCTATCATCTCTGCCGCAAGACGTACCACATCCTTCGCCTTATCCAAACTTCCCTGTTTACCAATAAGGTCAAAGCTATAGGAATGGAATGTTTTGATGTCCACATAGTGTGCAGCATTACCCACCAAATCTATGAGTCGTTTCTTGAACTCTGTTGCCGCAGCTCTTGAGAACGTAAGCATCAGCAATTGCTCGTGTTTTACATCCTCCAGCAACAACAATGAAGCCAGCTTATGCACTAACACACGCGTCTTTCCGCTTCCTGGTCCTGCTGCTACCACAATATATTTCGACTCCTTATCATCGATAATCTCACATTGGCGGTTGGAGAGCTCCCCAAAGAGTTTGTTGTATTTGGCGGGAGTAATGTTCTGATCTATCTGGGCCCGACGTTCTTCTTTGAAATACTGATTGATGAACTTTCGAAAATCCAATGTAAAATAGTCATTGACGAAACGAAGTGCTGCATTGTAGTCGCGCACCATTAAATTGGCATATTCACCTACGATGTGAATCTGTCGGATTCGTTGTTTATAGAATTCGTCCAACAAACGATATTGTTCCTTGCCATATCGTGTGCGACGATCTGCAATACGACCAATCTGCATGGTATTATAGAGGACTATAAAACCTCCTTCAATTTTCACCAACTCAGTTTTTGTAAGATAAAGCAATGCTTCCTCTATGTCAGCGATTGTGGGCTTCTCATTGTCGGTAAACATTGTTTCCTGCCGACTGGCAACGAATTGCTGAAGTAGTTCCACAACGGAAAAGTTAACAAGCGTAGTATCCTTACTATCATCCTTCTGAGCACTCAAACGATCCACAATAAACCTGCTAATATCCATCCGTCGTTCGAATCGAGAGCTTGTCGCCTCCTTGGATGACTGAAGTCTTACATTGACGTATCCCGTAATACTATGCTCTTGTTTGTAGATATATCCTTTCAGCGTCATGAAGTGCAGTAACATCCTCAGACGTTTGACATTGGAATAAGTCATTCCTGTCTTCTGAGCCTCCTCATTCAATTCCTTATAACTAAACCGACGTGACTCTTCGGAGAACTGCTGTAACATAAACTTCTCCAGTCGCAACATGGCATCAAGGTTCCTCAAAGTCGTACTCTTGGTAATCCATGCTTGCATATCGCGGTTATCAGCCAATAGACCATCTTGGCGCATCAGGTTGATATTCCTGATGACAGTAGCTTTACTCATCCCAAGAATATCAGCAAGATAGTCTACCCGACTCTCAGCTTCAGCTCCTCGACCTTCTGCTGTTGCACGGGCACTTATAAGCGACTTGATGATACGGGCTGCTTCCTCACGCGACTGTTCGTCAAACAGAGGAGAAATCAACAGTTTGCGACGGGCCTCATCCATATTCTTCACGGCAATGCCTGTTGCGAATACGTGCGGTGAGTTACTGCCACGTTGTATGAATCCTGCATCCTCGAGAGCTGCGATAGCTGCTTTCACGCGAGTCTCGATGTCATCTATTTCGTCTCCCCATCCAGCTTGACGAGCTATGTCTAATGGCGAACAACTTACCTTATCCCGCTTAGCTGTAAGATCCTTGATGGCCTTCCATACCTGCTGAATTTCACTGATGCTGAGTTTCGTCTGATTGAGGAGAATGAAATGCTTATCGAGATCACTATCAGCATACAGCACAAAACATTCAGCCTGCATCTGTGGATCTCGTCCAGCGCGGCCTGCTTCCTGCACATAGTTCTCCAATGAGTCGCTGATGTTATAGTGTACTACCAATCCCACATCTTTCTTGTCAACGCCCATGCCAAAAGCAGATGTGGCAACAATCACTTGTGCTTCACCGCTCATAAAAGCATTCTGGTTTTTCACCTTCTCGGCTGCCTCCATCTTTCCATTAAATGGCAAGGCTCGTATGCCGTCATTGACCAAGTGCTGTGACAATTCGCGAGTGCGTCGGGTACGTGACACATATACTATCGAGGGACAGTTATGACCAAGAATCAGTGAGCGCAACAAATTGTATTTCTCATCAGCTGTATCAGCATGAAGCACGGAGTAACGTAGGTTCTTACGCTCTGCATTGGCAGCAAACACCTTCAGTTCTAATCCCAACTTTACTCTGAAGTAGTCGCAAATATCACTGATTACTTTTTGTTTGGCTGTCGCTGTGAAACAAGAAACAGCAATGGGCTGGTCCAGATGTTTTTTTTCCTGCAATTGGTGAATGAAATCACCGATATACAAATAGTCCACACGGAAATCGTGGCCCCAAGCAGAAAAACAATGTGCCTCATCTATCACAAAACGTACTACACTGCGCCCCATCAACAACCGCTCAATGGTCTTACTGCGCAACATTTCAGGAGCGATGTATAGCAGATTGGCGGTTCCATCGGCCACTTGTTCAATAGCAGTAGCGCGTTCGATAGGGTCTAACAGCCCATTGATGGTCACAGTGTCACTTATACCATGAGCAGCAAGGTTGTCCACCTGGTCTTTCATCAACGACTGTAGAGGCGAAATGACGACTGTTAGCCCATGCGTATTCCGTCCTGCCATCAAAGCAGGCAATTGGAACGTGAGACTCTTACCACCACCTGTAGGAAATATTGTTAGCAAGGATTCTCCTCGAATAGCGGATTCCACAGCCTGTTGTTGCATAGGGACACCATCGAAGATGCGGAACTGATCATAACCAAAAAACTCCTTCAGCCCGTAATGAGCATCCAAGCGCTGATGACAATACTCACAATCTCCACAAGACGTGTTGCACAGCATGTTCATCACATTCACCACCTGCGGGTAGTTTCGTATCACCCATGCTGGAGTAATGGAAAAGATATCGTCAGCACCGATTACAGCCAAGCAATAGGCCAACTCAATGGGATACTGTTTGACCAAGGTCTCAAAGTCTGCATGACTGCATACTTTTCTGTCGTATTCTCTTAAGATCAATTGTCTCCAATCTGGCTTGGATGCAAATATTGATGATAACCAACTGACATTGGGCGAATAACTGATATACTTGAAGAATCCTCCGAACTCTCGCGTTTCATTCAGCAGATAATAGTAGATTTCCCGTCTGTTATCAGACAACTGATCCCAGGCTGCCACCTCATCATTAAGCAAGTCACGAGCCTTCATGGAATCATTTACCGGATTGTTCAGTTCGTCCACCTGCAATTTATCATCCTTTACCAGATGATGATACGGTCGCTTGGGAAACAACAACGGCGAAAGGAATAGCGTATCAACAATCAAAGGATTTTCCCTCAATGAAGTATATTTCAAGTCGTGGTTGATGATATTGTGCCCACACACCGTATCACATCTTGAAACGAAAGCATCGAAGTCAGCTTTGGAATGAGAGTGCAATACTGCACCATCCTCCCTAATTGCTCCATAATCCGCCACCTTCTTTGTCTGCGGATTCACCTCCGTATCAATAAATACAATCATATCTTCATTTTTATATTGATAGTTCTAATCATTTCGTTGAGTTCAGCAGTTCCTTGATATCCACATTAAGGATTTCTGCAACCTTCGTCAGCGTCGGCAAATCGGGCTGAGACGTGTTGGTACACCACTTTGAGACGGTCGCCTGATCCTTGCCCATCTGCTCGGCCAACCATTTGCCCGTCCTCTTCTGTTCCACGAGAACCACTTTGATACGATTAATATCTTTAGCCATTAGCAACAAATTATTGATGTTTGCCGCAAATTTATAAAATTTCCAGCAAAAACCAGCAAACATCCCCACAAAACTTTATTTTTTTGTCATTCTTTCACAAAAAACATCAGTTCCAGATGTAACGTTCCGCTTTTTCGCCTGCTATATGTTTTAAAGTCGAACAATAGAACAAGTAAGCAACGAAAATGAAAAAGGGGAACGAATAAACATAGTTCCTATATTATCGACTGTTTCCTTTTTAGAAATACTCGCCTCTGTCGTATGTTCAAATAGTGGCTATTTCCATTTGGGAAATGGCCACTTATCGAAAAATATACGGATAGCCCTCTCTTTAAAGAAGAATTTTGGTTAAATTGTTTTACAAAATGTATTACCACGCTACTTTGTTTGAGAAAGTAGGCACCTTTCTGGGAGTTTCAAGGCAGGAAAGTCGGAGTTTCCTGCCTTGAAAGTCCGAGTTTCCTTAGCCCTAAAATTGCCGTTGGTAAGGTATTGAAAATCAAATAGATATAATATGATGGGCGAAAGGAATTGGGTTTTGAAATATGTTTACAAATTTGTATACTGGAGATCGCTTGCTGCTGCGGAAATATGAGTATTGTTAGTTTGATATTCATAATATTATTATTGCATTGAACATACACTATATGTTTTGTTTTCATTTGACTATCAGCAAAATAGTAGTAATACTACATGCACTAAACATTCATTCAACATACACTTAACATACATTCAACATGCACTTTATTTTTAGGGTGCGACATATTTTGATTTGTGTATGTTTAATGTATGATTAGTGAATGATTAGTGTAAAGTTAGTGTATGTTAATATTGCAAGATTCCTCTTTATTTATTTCGTTTTTCGTAAGATTTAGTGTATCTTTGCAGTAATTTTATAGATTGTATTTTGATTATGAAGATAACACTACTGAAAATCAGCAAAAACAAGGAGGTGATCAATCGCCTGGAGGTGTCTGAAGTCGCAAAGTTCATCAAAGGGGGAGCTACCGCGAAGGAGGTGAGGCGCGTCCGTGAAGTGTATCACCTGATGAGGCCCAGACGACAGGAAGACGGACAGGTGGTAACTGGATTCAAGCCGGAGATTGGTCTGCCCCGCATTTGTTTCGCTGCAGAGTATGAGAATAGGAACAAGGAGCGACGGATGATTGGTTATAACGGTCTGGTGGTGCTGGAACTGAATGACCTGTCTCAATATGAGGAGGCTGTCAGATTGAGGAATCTGGCTGCTAAGATGCCTGAGACGCTGATGGCATTTCTCGGCGGATCGGGCAAGAGCGTGAAGATCGTTTGCCGAGGGGAGCTGTTCGAGGGCAATCTGCCCACGACGGAGGATGACATCCGCCAGTTC
>JAEEGJ010017451.1_pt1 | contig 16237 bp, 14 predicted proteins | sample 8958761 | NCBI WGS metagenome assembly JAEEGJ01 (sample SAMN16246546, study PRJNA631951) | gut metagenome | biome: gut microbiome; feature: rumen; material: RS-attached | host: Bos | place: Iran: Karaj | collected 2018-10
GAAACGAAGGTGCGTTTTATTATCACCAAGACGGTGGATCTGCCGACTTATGTGGAGTATGGCGCTGCGGATATCGGTATTATCGGCAAGGATGTGCTGCTGGAAGAGCAGAAGGACGTGTACGAACTGCTGGATCTTGGCTTTGGGAAATGCCGCCTGATGATGGCGGTGCCGGAAGCGAAGAAGCGGCTGGAACTGAAGGATTACGCGCATTTGCGCGTGGCAACAAAATATCCCCGCTGCGCCCGGGAATATTTTGATAAGCTGGGCATCCAGATGGAAATCGTTAAGTTGAACGGATCCATCGAGCTGGGCCCGCTGATTGGCTTGTCGGAGCTGATTGTGGATATCGTAGAGACCGGAACAACCATCAAGGAAAACAAGCTGATTGAAGTGGACAGTATCTTTACTTCCACAGCGCGGTTGATAGCAAATCCGGTCAGCTTCAAACTTAAATTTGAACGGCTGCATAAACTGGTCGTGGATTTACGTACCGTACAGGCAGCAGAAAAAGGAGAAAAAAACACAAAATGAATATAATCGACGCAAGAAAAATGAACGCTGAGGAAATTGCTGCGCTGCTGAAAAAGAAGGCCTTTGATGAAACGGAGCTTTCGCCGGGCGTGCAGGCAGCCTGCGATCAGATGTGGGGGGAACACCTGACGGCTGCACAGATAGCAGACCGCATCGTAGACTACGTGCGCAGAGCCGGGGACGAAGCGTTGCTGTATTTTACCAATACAATCGACCGGGCCGGACTGACTGCCGAGACCCTGCGGGTGACGGACCGGGAGTTTGACGAGGCCCGCACATTAGTCGACCCAAAGGTCGTTGATTCCCTTACCCGGGCAATCATGAACGTAAAAAAATTTCATGAGGAGCAGATGCCCAAATCCTGGATTACCAACCGGGCCCACGGCAGCATTCTGGGACAGAAGATTACGCCCCTGGACAGTGTGGGAATCTATGTACCCGGCGGTACGGCGGCTTATCCTTCCAGCGTGATCATGAACGCAGTTCCTGCCAAAGTAGCCGGTGTGTCCCGCATTGTGATGGCAGCGCCTCCGGGCAGAGACGGGAAACTCAATCCTTATGTACTGGTGACGGCCGAAAAAATCGGTATTACTGAAATTTATAAAATGGGCGGCGCCCAGGCCATTGCAGCTTTGGCTTTTGGAACGGAAACGGTTCCGAAAGTAAATAAGATTACCGGCCCCGGCAATATTTTTGTGACGCTGGCAAAGAAAGCTGTATACGGGCATGTGGATATAGATATGCTGGCCGGGCCCAGCGAAATTTTGATTGTGGCGGACGATTCCGCCAATCCGGTCTACCTGGCAGCCGACCTGTTAAGCCAGGCAGAGCACGATCCGCTGGCCAGCGCGATTTTGATTACTGACAGCGAACGCATTGCCAAAGCGGTGGCGGCGGAAGTGGAAGTTCAACTGAAAGAACTGCCCCGGGAAGAAATCGCGGCGGCGTCACTCAGGACCATGGGCAAGATTATTCTGGCAAATAATATGGAGACCGTTGTTGCCATGGCCAACCTCAGCGCGCCGGAGCATCTGGAAGTTATGACCAAAGCGCCTTTCCAGCTGATGCCCCTGTTGCACAACTGCGGCGCTATGTTCCTGGGTACGGATTCTCCCGAACCCCTGGGCGATTACTTCGCAGGGCCCAACCATGTACTTCCTACCGGTGGTACGGCCAAATTCTACAGCGTGCTGAACGTGGAAACGTTTATGAAAAAGACCAGTATCATCGCTTATACCAATAAGGCGTTGCTGGAAGCTGCGGACGATATTATCGCCATGGCGGAAGCGGAAGGCCTGCGGGCTCACGCCAATGCGATCCGGAAACGTCAGGATAATAAATAATAGTTTTTATCTTTGTATAAAATTTGCTGTTCTGCTGATTTTGTTTTTTTAATTACATAAGGGGTGAACAACGTGCCTGAGATAGCGGTTCGTTCCAGCCTGGCCGGGCTGGAGGAGTATGAAGTAGAAACGATAGAAGCAAAAATAATCGTAAACGCCAATGAGTCGAATTATCCGGTTCCGGCTTCCATTCAGGAGGAAATTGAAGAAAAGACGAAAAGTTTTTTGTTCAACCGGTATCCGCCCATAAAATGCGAGACCCTGTGCAGCCTGATAGCGGAAACACTGGGCGTTGACATTGACAAAGTACGCGTCGGTAACGGTTCCAGTGAACTTTTACAGATGGCCTGCTATGCTTTTGGCGGTGCCGGGAAGAAGATTGCGGTACCGTATCCTTCTTTTTCCATGTACGGCGTTTACGCCCAGATGTCAGACAGCGAAGTGTTGCGCTATCCTCTGAACGTGGAAGGTTTTCTGGATGCGGAAGCGGTCATTGATTTCTGCAAGGAGAACCGGCCTAATCTGCTGATTCTCAATAACCCTAACAATCCTACCGGTAATTACAATCCATTGTCAGTGATTGAACGGATCATTGCCAACGTAGAGTGTCCTGTTATCGTAGATGAAGCGTATATGGAATTTGCCAGAGGGGAAGGGGTGGATCCCCGGGATCTGCGCCCCCTGAGTCAGTTGAAACTGGTGGCAGGTTCGGCCCTGGCGCTGTTAAACAAATACAATAATTTCCTCGTTTACCGGACTTTTTCCAAAGCCTACAGCCTGGCCGGTATGCGGGTGGGGTATTCTGTAGGCAGCATTTCCCTGAGCCGCATTTTAGGGAAGACGCTGCTGCCCTATCATGTGAACGCATATTCTCTCATGGCAGCAGAGGTTTGCTACCGTCATAAAGAAGATTTCCGTGAGCAGATTGAAGAGATCCGTTCCCAGCGGGCGCTGATGATTGCGGAACTAAAAGAACTGGGTATGAAAGTCTGGCCCACGGAAACCAATTTTATCTGCTACAGTCCGGAGGGGAAACTGCAGGCCATGCTTGCGGACGCGTACGAAAAAAAATACGGTTACAGTAATTTCAGCGCGGCGACGAAGGCCGGTAAAATGATTTTTAAGGCCATGCTGGCGGAAAAAATCCTGCTGCGGGATTTTACGGAGCACCCGGTTCTGCAGGGATGCATCCGCCAGACCATCGGGCTGCCGGAAGAAAACGCTATTGTGATGAACAAGATTAAGAATCTTTGCAGGGAGTGTTTGGGAAATGAGCAAATCAACTGAAACAAAAAAGGCGCGCCGTGCTGAGATGGAAAGAAAAACGGCGGAGACGCAGATTTCCATAAAACTGAACATGGATGGCGAAGGGAAATGCGATATTGCGACAGGCATCGGCTTTCTGGACCATATGCTGACCCTGCTGGCCAAACACAGCTTTATGGATTTGACTGTAAAAGCAAAAGGCGATCTGGAAGTGGACAGTCATCACACGGTGGAAGATATCGGGATTGTACTGGGCGAAGCGTTGCAGGAGGCGCTGGGTGACAAAGCAGGGATCCACCGCTATGGCAATTGTTTTATTCCCATGGATGAAACCCTGGCTCAGGTATGCCTGGACTTTTCCGGTCGTCCGTTTTTACGCTTCGGCGCAGAGATTCCTAAAATAAAGCTGGGAAATTACGATACGGAAATGACAGAAGAATTTTTCCGCGCAGTAGCCATGCACTGTGGGCTGACACTGCATATCCGCGTACTGTACGGCAGCAACGTGCATCATATCATTGAAGCAGTCTTTAAGGCATTTGCCCGTGCCGTGGCGGAAGCGGCAGCCGTGGATCCGCGGGTGAAGGGCGTTATGAGCAGCAAAGGCGTGTTGTGATTTTTGGAGTTTAGGCAATGAGTAATAAAAATGTCGTAATTGTTGACTATGGCCTGGGAAATCTGCACAGTGTCAACAAGGCAGTAGCGTTGGTGGGAGGCAACCCCGTTATTACCGGCGATAAGGAAATCATTGCGGCGGCGGAAAAACTGATCCTGCCGGGTGTGGGCGCGTTTGGCGACTGCATGGTGAATCTGGAAAAAGCCGGCGTAATCCCGGTCATTAAAGAGTATATTGCTAAGGACAAACCGTTTCTGGGTATTTGTCTCGGGATGCAGGTTTTGTTTGAAGAAAGCGAAGAAGCACCGGGTGTAAAAGGGCTGGGCGTGTTTCCGGGGAAGGTTGTACTGATCCCTACGTCATTAAAGATCCCCCACATGGGCTGGAATCAGCTGAACCTGAAGACGACTTCCCCATTACTGGCGGGCAGTGAAGGACAGTACGTGTATTTTGTGCACAGCTATTGCTGCCGGCCGGAAGACCGGGCGCTGATTACTTCCGTCTGCGACTACGGAACGGAAATTGTGGCCAGCGTAGGCAGGGGAAATATTTCCGGCGTACAGTTTCATCCGGAAAAATCCAGTGAAGTTGGGATTGCCATGCTGAAGCGGTTTGTGAATTTATAATTAAGCAGAAAGAAGAGAAATTATGATTATTTTTCCCGCCATTGACTTGCGGAATGGAAAAGCAGTGCGCCTGGTGGAAGGCGATTTTAAACAGGAAACGGTGTACGCGGAGGACCCGGCCGCCGTGGCGGAACAATTTCGGGACGCAGGGGCGGAGTTTCTCCACGTGGTTGATTTAGACGGCGCTTTGGCCGGGGAGAGCCGGAACCTGGAAGTGATCCGGCGCATTTTGTCCAGGGCCGGTAACATGAAAGTGGAAGTGGGCGGAGGAATCCGCGACCTGCACGCGGTGTCCCGCATGCTGGACATGGGCGTGACCCGGGTCATTTTAGGCAGTCTGGCAGCCCGGAATCCGGCGGAAACCCGGGAGATCTGTAAATATTTTCCCGGTCAGGCGGTAGCGGGCATTGATGCCAAAAACGGAGAGGTGGCTGTGGAAGGCTGGGGTGTTTCCGGCGGTATGAATTACCTGGAGCTGGGAAAGCGGATGGCGGAAATCGGTATCCGGCATATTATTTTTACGGATATCAGCCGGGACGGCAAGCTGCAGGGCGTGAACGTGGAAGCGACGGCGGAACTGGCTAAAGCCAGCGGCGTGAAAGTCATTGCCAGCGGCGGCGTTGCTTCGATTGAAGATGTGAAAAAGGTTATGGCCCGCGAACAGGACGGTATTGAAGGCGTGATAATCGGAAAAGCGCTGTATGCCGGCAAAGTGGATTTAAAAGAAGCACTGGCTGTGGCCAAAGGCAAAGCATAACGGTTCAGCAGCAGCCGGAGAGGGTTGCTAATTCTGAAATAACTGCGAAATCCTGTCGCAGCACATGGTTTCGCAAAGCATAGTTTGCTATAATAGATAAGGGGAACAACATGCTGACCAAACGAATCATTCCCTGCCTGGACGTAAAAGAAGGGCGGGTCGTAAAAGGCACTAATTTTGTAGGTCTGCGGGACGCAGGCGACCCGGTGGAGCTGGCTTCCGTCTATGACAGGGAAGGCGCGGATGAGCTGGTGTTTCTGGACATTACTGCCAGCGTGGAAAAACGCAAATCCATGCTTGATGTCATCAACCGGACGGCAGGCAAGGCCTTTATGCCACTGACGGTGGGCGGCGGCATCAGTACGGTGGAAGACATCCGCAACTGTCTGAATGCGGGAGCGGACAAAACTTCGCTGAACACGGCCGCGGTAAAAAATCCGGACTTAATCGCCCGGGGCGCGGAACTGTTCGGCAGTCAGTGCATCGTGCTGGCAGTCGACGCGAAACGCTGCGGCACGGACCGTTGGGAAATTTATGTGAACGGCGGCAGGACGCCTACGGGAATCGACTGTCTGGAATGGGTGAAGAAAGCGGTGAACCTGGGGGCCGGTGAAATCCTGCTGACCAGCATGGACGCGGACGGTACCAAAAACGGTTATGATATTCCCCTGACGAGAGCGGTGGCGGAAGCGGTGAACGTGCCTGTCATTGCCAGCGGCGGCGCCGGTACGCTGGAACATTTTTATGATGTGCTTGCGCTGGGAAAGGCAGACGCGGTGCTGGCGGCTTCCGTATTCCATTACAAAACGTTTACGATCCGGCAGGTGAAACAGTACCTGCGGGATAAAGGAGTAGAGGTGAGATTGTAATGAAAATTGATTTTTCCAATCTGAAATTTGATGAGAAGGGATTGATTCCTGCCATCGTGCAGGATGTGTACAGTGATGAAGTGCTGATGCTGGCCTATATGAACGGCGAGAGTCTGGCCAAGACGGTGGAAACCGGCTATACCTGGTTCTGGAGCCGCAGCCGTCAGGAATTGTGGAACAAGGGCGCTACCAGCGGCCACATGCAGAAAGTGGAATCCATCACCTATGATTGTGACGGGGATGCTTTGCTGGTGAAAGTGGATCAGACAGGCGCAGCCTGCCATACGGGGCATCGCTCCTGCTTCTTCAATCCCCTGTGGAATGAAGGGGAAGGCAGAAACCTGCCTGTTCCGGAACCGGACAACGAAAGCATCTACGGCGTTCTGGCAGAACTGTACCGGGTCATCCTGTACAAACGGGAACACGGCGGCGAAAAGAGTTATACCAAGTACCTGTTCATGAAAGGACAGGACAAGATTTTAAAGAAGGTGGGCGAAGAGTCGGCGGAGACCATCATCGCTTCCAAGAACAACAGCCGTCAGGAAGTAATTTACGAAATGAGCGACCTCTGGTATCACTGCATGGTGCTGCTGGCGTACCACGGCATTACTCCGGCAGAATTGCTGCATGAATTGTCCGGCAGAAGGTCAAAGGAAAACAACAGTAAATATTGAGATTTAACCGAACAGCTAAAATATGCCCGGTGAAAAAAGGGCTGCATCCGATGATTTTATAAACAGAAATGTCTGCATCGTAAGGTGCAGACGTTTTTTTATGGTATAATAATATATTAAATTAAGTGTTAGCAGTGTCAGGGAGGCAGTTATGAATAAACCTGTTCTTATCATCGGTCACCAGCATCCGGATACCGACTCGGTCTGCTCGGCTATTGCCTATGCCTATCTGAAAAAGCAGCAGGGCTGGAATGCGGAACCGGCCCGTGCGGGCAAACTGAATCCGGAAACGGAGTTCGTACTGGATTATTTTAAAATTCCGGCACCCCGGCTGATTAATTATTTCTATCCATCCCTGGAAGATATCAGGCTTCTGCAGGCGCCGGCCGTGGGTATGCAGGCTACGCTGCGGGAAGCAGGCAAGCTGTTTGTGGAAAACCCCCGGCTGAAGTCTGTGCCGGTATTGGACGCAGGGGGAAATGTGGCCGGCATCATCACGGTAGGCGATCTGGCCAAACGTTATTACGAAGAGGAATCCATCAAGGAACTGGAGGATGGTTCCGTCAGCTATGCCAATATTGTCAGCACGCTGGAAGGCAGGCTGCTTTGCGGGGATATCGGGAAAACCTTTTCCGGCAAGATCAAGCTGGGCGCGTCTCAGGCGGCGACTATTCTGGCGGATGTGGCGCCCGGGGATATGATCATCCTGGGGGACCGGGAAGATGTGCAGAAGGAACTGTTGGGAATCGGCGGCGTCTGTCTGGTGTTGACCAGGAATACCGATGTTTCGAAGGAAATTATCCGGCTGGCGGAAGCAAAGGATGACGTGATTCTCGTTACGCCCTTTGACAGTTACCGAACGGCGCGGCTGATCAACCAGAGCATTCCCGCGAAGCTGATCATGACGTCCCCGGTGGTCTGCTTCAATGAAACGGACCTGTTGGCGGATGTAAAGGAAAAAATCCTTTCGGCCAAATATGTCACCTATCCTGTGCTGCGAAAGGGAAAATATATCGGAATCATTGACAGGGGCATGATGCTGGAGCCGGAACGGCAGCAGGTCATCCTGGTAGATCACAACGAGCGGAGCCAGGCGGTGGAAGGCATTGAAGAAACGCAGATCCTGGAGATCATTGACCATCACCGTCTGGGTGGCCTTACTACCGGCGCGCCGATTTACATCCGGCAGGAACCGGTAGGTTCCACGGCTACGATCATCGCCAACATGATGTGGAACCATGACATAGGCATGCCGCCTAATATTGCGGGCATTCTGTTTGCCGCTATGGTTTCGGATACGTTGTATTTCCGTTCCCCTACTACGACGGAGGCGGACTGGGCCGCGGCCAAACGGCTGGCAATACAGGCGGGCATTGAAGATCCGGAAGACTTTGCCATGCAGCTGTTGCGGGCAGGGAGTGTGCTGAACACCATGGCCCCGGCCGATATTATCCGCAACGACTTCAAGGAATTTGATTTCGGGGATGTGCGGGTCACGGTGAGCCAGATCAATATTATGGACCGGCAGCTGGCCTTGGAAAAACTGCCGGAACTGCAAAAGGCTCTGGACGAATTCAGAAAACGAGAAAACTATGATATGTCGCTGCTGATGGTGACGGACGTGCTGGGCGAAGCTACGGACCTTCTGGAGACGGGCTGCCGGGACAGTGTGCTGGATCTGGCTTTTGGCGACCGGGACGATGCGGGATACTATCATCTGCCGGGCGTGCTGAGCCGGAAAAAGCAGGTAATCCCGCCGCTGACGGAAGCTTTTAAGAAGATGGACTGAGGATAAGCATGAAACATTACATGTGTTTTGATATTGGCGGAACTTCCGTGAAATTTGGCGTGGCCGGAGAAAATGGCACGCTGTTGCAAAAAAACGAAATTCCCAATGTAATTATCCAAAAAGGTGTGGATGGGCTGGTGGAAAGTCTGGCTTCCGTCACGGAACGATACCGGCAGGAATACAGTCTGCACGGGATTGCAGTTTCTACTGCGGGCGTGGTCGATCCGGAAAAAGGTTTGATTTTATACGCACCGAAGTATTTTCCGGGTTATCCGGGCACGGCATTGGGAGAACGGCTGGAAAAACGTTGCGATCTGCCCTGTACGGTAGAGAACGATGTAAACGCCGCAGCGCTGGGGGAATATTGGCTTGGCGCCGGACAAGGGGCGAAATCGCTGTTCTGTATTACTGTTGGAACCGGAATTGGTGGCTGTGCCCTGCTGGACGGAAGGGTAATTCATGGCGCGGCCTGCTTTGGCGGGGAAGCGGGGCTGCAGCATATTACGCCGGATAGCACCTGGGAAGAGATGGCGTCCACCCGGGCGCTGATCCGTAACGTAGCAGCGGCAAAAGGAATTCCGGAAACTGCGTTGGATGGCAGAAAAATTTTTGCCCTGGCACAGGGCGGAGACGAAGAAGCTGCGGCTGCTATTGCCAGACAGATGGATGACCTTGCGACTGGCATCGCCAATATTTGTTATATTCTAAATCCGGAACGGATCATCGTAGGCGGCGGCATTGCCGCACAGGAAACATATCTGTATCCGTTGCTGGATGCAGCGTTGCGGAAAAAACTGTTCCCGTTGGTGTATGAAAAACTGACGCTGCGGTTTGCCGCGTTGCAAAATGATGCCGGCATGCTGGGCGCTCTTTACAACTTACTGCAGAGGCAGTAAAGAGCCTTCTTGTATTGATAGGTTTTGCAGTATAATTCCGGAAAAATGAAATCTGTAAAATTATGGTTATCTGCCATCGGTTATGGTCAACCGCTTATTGCAGATAACCATAATTATAAAAGTCATAAGAATTTTCTCTTGACAAATATACCCCTATGGGGTATATTATTTTTGTCAGGACAAATACCCTATGGGGGTATAGGAGAAGGATTCTGATAAGCAGTGGCTGGACTCTCACCGGCCACTGTCGGAATGACGGAACTGCAGGCGGGGAGAAGGCCTGCAGTTCTTCCCCCTTTTGTGTGAAAGAAGAAGGTTTGAAAATGGCAAAAGAAGAAATGATGGCAAAAGAGGAGAAGTTTTGTTGTGCTGCAACTGCAAACTCCGATGCAGGAAAGACCATGTCCGGGTCTTCCTGCTGTGACTGTGTGAAACACAAGCACCGGGATGTAAACAGCAAAGAATACAAGAGTATGATCCGCCGCCTGAAGCTGATTGAAGGCCAGGTCCGGGGGATCGAAAAGATGGTGGAAGAGGACCGTTACTGTATCGACATTCTCATTCAGGTCAGCGCGATTCAGAGTGCACTGAATGCTTTCAACAAAGAATTGCTGGCCCAGCATATCCACGGCTGTGTGGTGGATGATATCCGTCACGGAAAGGATGAAGTAGTGGATGAGCTGGTGGCAGCAGTGCAGAAGCTGATGAAGTAAGAAGAATCTGCAGGCAGGTGTTTGTCTGCATAAAGGGAAACAGAGTTACGTAACAAAAAATGCGATTACAGCCGAACCGTTGTAAGCAGGAAGGTAATTATGAAGAAAGAAAAATATATCGTTACGGGTATGACCTGCAGCGCCTGCTCCAGCCGTGTGGAAAAAGCGGTGAGCAAGCTGGAGGGAATTGGAAAAGCAAGCGTGAACCTGCTGACCAATTCCATGCAGGTGGAATATGACGAAACGAAATTAAACGAAGAGAAGATTGTTCAGGCTGTAGTGGATGCAGGCTACGGCGCCGAACGGGTGGCAACGGGCCGCAGCGGTAAAACGAAGAATGATTCAATCGTCGGCGCGGCAGCAGGCAAAGGCGACGGGACGGCAAGTAATGATAATATTGTGCCCGGCAGCGGCCAAGCAGTCGATTCTTCTACAAAAGCTAAAAAACCGGAAGAAAATCCGGCGGTGAAAGCAGCGAGGGAAGCTATTGCGGAAATGCATCACCGGCTTATGTGGTCGCTGGTATTTTTAATTCCGGTGATGATTCTTTCCATGACGCCTATGTTTGCAAAATTTTTCGGTTTTGCGGTTCCGGATATTTTGCAGAATTATTTTTACGGAACCAATAATGCACTCTGGCTGGCTTTTACGGAATTTATCCTGGTACTGCCTATTCTGATTATCAATAAAAAGTTTTTTATCAGCGGATTTAAGAGTCTGGCCATGGGCGGTCCCAACATGGATACGCTGGTGGCGGTAGGGTCCGGCGCCGCGCTGGTTTACGGAATTTTTGCCATCTACCGTATCGGTTGGGGCCTGGGCCACGGCGATGGGGCGCTGGTAGATCTGTACCGCATGAACCTGTATTTTGAATCGGCTGGTATGATCGTCACCCTGATTACCTTCGGCAAATGGCTGGAAGCCCGGTCCAAAGGACGGACATCCAGCGCCATTGAAAAACTGATGGACCTGGCGCCGAAACAGGCCGCGGTCATCCGGAACGGCGCGGAAGTTGTCATTCCGGCGGAAGAACTGGCGGAAGGCGATGAAATCGTGGTGCGCCCCGGCGAAAGTATTCCGGCAGACGGGGTGATCATCAGCGGCACTACCAGCGTGGATGAAGCGGCCATTACCGGGGAGAGCATCCCGGTGGAAAAACAGCCGGGAGATACAGTCATCAGCGCTACCATCAACAAAACCGGGTTTATTCATTTTACGGCCCGACGGGTAGGGGAAGACAGTACGATCAGTCAGATTATCCGGCTGGTGGACGAAGCCAGCAGCAGTAAGGCCCCCATTGCCCGCATGGCGGATAAAATAGCCGGTGTGTTTGTACCGGTTGTCATGCTCATTGCGCTGGCAACCTGCATTTTCTGGCTGCTGTGGGGCGAAAGTTTTGAATTTGCCTTCAGCTGTGCCATCAGTGTGCTGGTCATCAGCTGCCCCTGCGCGCTGGGTCTGGCCACACCGGTAGCAATTATGGTGGGAACCGGCAAAGGCGCGGAGAACGGGATCCTGATCAAATCCGGGGAAGCACTGGAGACGGCGCATGGCCTGGATACGGTAGTGCTGGATAAGACGGGTACCATTACGGAAGGAAAGCCCCGGGTCACCGATGTGATTTTGCTTCGCGGTTCCTCCGATGAAACGAATCCGGATTTTGCGGCACTTCTTACCGCGGCGGCAGGACTGGAGCATGGAAGCAGTCATCCCCTGGCAGGAGCGGTGATGGAATATACGGCGGAAAAGCAGATTGACATCCCGAAGATGGATAGTTTTGTTACGCTTTTCGGCAAAGGCGTCCAGGCGGAACAAAACGGAAGCACGTTTTACGCAGGCAATGTGACGCTGATGGAAGAGGCGGGCATTGATGTTGCGGCGGTATCCGGCGAACTGGACAAGCTGGCAGATGCAGGCAAGACCCCGCTGCTGTTTGCAAAAGATAAAGAACTGCTGGGCATCATTGCCGTGGCGGACAGGGAGAAGGAAACCAGCCGGCAGGCCATCGCGGAATTTAAAAAACTGGGAATCAACGTAGTGATGTTGACCGGTGACAACCAGCGGACGGCGGAAGCAATTCAGAAACGAATGGACATTCCCCGGATCATTGCCGGTGTGCTGCCGGAAGGAAAAGAAAAGGTGATTGCTGACCTGCAGGCGGAAGGCCATAGGGTTGCAATGATCGGCGACGGCATCAACGACGCGCCGGCTCTGGCGCGGGCGGATGTGGGCATCGCTATCGGCGCCGGTACGGACGTGGCCATTGAAAGCGCAGATATCGTTCTGATGAAAAGCGACTTGCTGGATGCGGTGGATGCGGTACGCCTCAGTAAAGATGTTATCAAAAAAATAAAAGAAGGTCTATTCTGGGCCTTCTTCTACAATGTGGTCTGTATTCCGGTGGCAGCGGGCGCGCTGGTGCACTGGGGCATCCATCTCAATCCCATGTTCGGAGCCGCGGCCATGAGCCTGAGTTCCGTTTCGGTGGTGACTAACGCGTTGCGGCTGAAAGGCTTTAAACCTACCACGCCAGAGGAGAACGAAGCAGTAACGGAAGCCGGAATTGTGCAGTTGAAAAGTTTGGGTATGGTACCGGTGAATGCCGGTAAAGATAATAAAAATATAAGTATTACAGGAGGTTCAACTATGGAAAAAGTATTAAAGGTAGAAGGTATGATGTGTGCACATTGCCAGAAACACGTGACTAATGCGCTGGCGAAACTGGACGGCGTAACTTCGGTGGATGTAAACCTGGAAGCGAAAACCGCTACGGTAAAGGCTGACCGTGACATTCCGGTAGCTGAATTTGAAAAGGCGATTACTGACGCAGGATATGAGCTGGTGAAGTAATATTTGGCTTTAGGAAAAAGGCTTTGCAAAAACGTTCCCTTTGCTGTTTTGCGGGTTTGTTCACCTGAGGCTTCGAAAGTCGGGGCTGCGCCCCTCAGACAGTCTCGCCATAACGGCGAATTTCATCTCATGAAATAACGCAAATGCTTCCGATATTTTGCTTCAGCCTTTTTTCTAACAAACTACTATTACTGTTTCCAAATAAAAAACCTGATGCGCAAACATCAGGTTTTTTAATATTCAAAATCATTAACTCGATTTTACATGAGGGTTCCCGTACACGATTCTTTGATAGCCTTCCGGATCGGTATCGCCTTCCGTGTTGATTAACAAGATTCTCGAATCCGCGTTGATATGGAACAGGTTACGGAGAGTTTTATCTTGCAGAATCCGATTGAGCAGACCGTAGGTTACAGCTCCGGATTCTCCGGATAGAACCGCTTTGTCACTGCCAATGGGGTTTGCATAGGCGCGCATGCCTTCTTCTGTGATGATATCGTCACAGGCACAGAAGAAAGTTGTTTTGTCCCGGATGGCCGGCCAGGTCACCCGGCAGGGCGTACCGCAGTTCAGTCCGGCCATAATGGTGACAGGGTTTCCGTCGATAGAATGACAACGCCCATCCCCACACTTTGCAGAAAGATAAATGCAGGCAGCTTCCGTTGGTTCTACAATAGTCATGACGGGCGGCTTGTCGCGATAACAGGACAACAGAAATTCCAACACCCCGCCGGCCATGGCGCCAACACCGGCCTGCAGAAAAACATGGGTTGGAATAATGTTTCCCAACTGTTCTGCGGCTTCTGCCGCCAGGGTCAGGTAGCCGTCGATAATCCATTCCGGATACTGCTCGTAACCGTCCCAGGCGGTATCCTGAATCAGTATCCAGCCATTTTTGAGTGCCAGGTTCCAGGAATGTTCCACCGCCTGATCATAATTAAATTCTGTAATTTCCGCAGTGGCATTGCCTGCCTCTTCGATGGCAACGCGGCGCGCTTCCACAGAACCTTTCGGCATAAATACAGTGGCGTTGCAGCCGAACAGCTTTGCAGCCCAGGAAACACCCTTGCCGTGATTGCCGTCTGTGGCCGTGACAAAATGGATTTTGGCACATTGCTTTCGGACTTCATCTTTCTGGAAGTAACGGTAATCCGCAGTTTTGTAATCCAGCCCCAGCTTTTCGCAGAGGATACGGAACATGGCATAACTGCCGCCGAGACCTTTAAAAGCGTTAAGGCCGAAACGATGCGATTCGTCCTTGCAGTATATGCCTTTAATTCCAAAGGCAGCGGCCTGTTCCTGTAAGGCAGCCAAAGGGGCAGGCGCATACCCGGGCAGACTTTTGTGAAAACGAATTACGTCTGCTGCCACGGTTTTATCAAACGGCGGGTACCGCCTTGCCATATTTGCCGGAAATGATTTTTCGTTTTGCAGGATGCGGAAATCTTTGAACCGGTATTCCATATGAATCATTCTCCGCTATTGTTTCAGTGACATAAGCAAAGCTAAAATTTTTACATTTACGATATGATTATGTAATAACTAGAGCAAACCACCCGGCACTTCCAGTGGGTCGGGGCCATAATCGTTGGGACCGTCCGTTCCTTTGAAGAACAGAAGGTAGATTCCCAAAACAAGATTTACTAACGGTACGAACACACCGATGCACCACCAGGCAGGGCGGTTCAGATCGTGAAGACGTCTGATTATGAGCATGACACTGGGAATCAAAGCAGCAATCGAAATAATAGTTCCCAGCATGGCAATTGCGCTGCTGTTCATTGAAACGGCAATCATAGTGATTAATTTTGTAATGATTGAAACCGCTGCTCCGAGTACGAGGCCGCGGAAGAAATAACGCTTGCGGTTCAGGCGGTTGTCGTAACGCAGGAACATGGATTGCATGTCTTTGTCCGGTTCGTATTTGGGGCCTGCTCCACCCCGGGCAAATTCCTCTTTGCGGCTATAATCAGTATGCGGGAAAGCTTGCTCAGCTTCCTGCCTTAGAGAAGAATGCGAAGGGCTGTTGTCTTTTAGCGTTTCTTCATGAACAGGCTGAGGGTCCGGGGGTGTTTGTTCCCGGGGCGGGACGAAAGAATCCTGCGGCTTTTCAGGAACCGGATTCGGATGAATTGCTCCCAACGTGGCAGCCGCTGTGGCACCGGCAGCACCGGTTACAGCGGAAGAGGTTCCGGATGCAGCGAAAGTTGTGGCAGAGTCAACGGCCGGGGCATTTGCCGGAGATGTATTCGATGCAGCATCTTCAGGGAATGAATTAGGTGTAACCGGGGTTATCGGTAATTCCGGTTCAGTTTGTTTCACCGGGGCTCCGCAATTCGGGCAGAATTTATTATCGATTTTTAAGGGTGAACCGCAGTTTTCGCAAAAATTAGCCATGATTGTTTCCTCCTTTTATAGTTTATGGAATACTAAATATGAAAAATCTTAGCGCGGAATTACAACAAAGATACTATAAAAACTTACAATAAACAAAAGATCCTTATAGTGTAAAAAACTTGTCGTCAAAAGATTTTATAAATCTTTCAATTATATTCTATACTATCGGACAGACAGATGTAAATGCAGAAAAAAAAATAAGAAGTAAGGAGATGCAATTTCCCGGGAAATATTGTAAAATAAAACACCGGATAAATTTGCGGAGGGCTGTCATGAAAAAGATTTTAACACTTTCATTGGTTCTGCTATTACTGTTTAGCGGCGTGTGTTTTGCGGAAAAAAGCAAGCTGAAAAAGAATACGTGGACGCCGGTGCAGACAAGAACGGATAATTCCGTAGAGGTTCAGGATTTTTACAATCACAAGGAAGTGTATCACGAAGGCGATAAACAGGTTGGCCTGTGGTTCGTCACGTTTATTCCCAACCAGAAAGGCGCGGCACATTCCTATTTTTATGAAGCGGTTGTCTTGGATTACGCAAAGGGGCGATACAGAATTATTCGCGCTTACCAGGCAGACAAGAAGAATAAAAAAGTCAAGACATCGGATCAGCGTTTTGTGGATGCGGAATGGAAAAGCATTGCCGGAACAAAGTATGAAACGCTGTATCACAGAATGAAGCCTTCGATTTGGTAAGAAAGCTATTGACAAAGTACCCTTTTTTCCGTATAATATCGCTTGTAAAGCTTTTGGGGGCGTAGCTCAGCTGGGAGAGCGCTTGAATGGCATTCAAGAGGTCAGGGGTTCGATCCCCCTCGTCTCCACCAACTTATAATCCAGTAGCCATGCGGGTTTAAAGCCTGCATGGCTTTCTTCATATTTATGCAAAAATGCCAAATTCGAAACAA
>JAEEGJ010017453.1_pt1 | contig 16237 bp, 15 predicted proteins | sample 8958761 | NCBI WGS metagenome assembly JAEEGJ01 (sample SAMN16246546, study PRJNA631951) | gut metagenome | biome: gut microbiome; feature: rumen; material: RS-attached | host: Bos | place: Iran: Karaj | collected 2018-10
AAGTGCCTTTAGATACGGAGCTGTATCGAAGTGGTCATAACGAGGCGGTCTTGAAAACTAGTTGACCTTCGTTGGACTTATTGATAAAGAACCAATAAAATAGGGCATTGGCGGACTTCATTATAGCCTCGAAACTGGTAATGTGTCCCCAATGTGTCCCCAGAACCTTTGTTCTGGTGTGTTGAACAACTGAATAGCAAAAGCCTGGAGCTGTATCGAAGTGGTCATAACGAGGCGGTCTTGAAAACCGTTTGTCCGCAAGGGCACGTGGGTTCGAATCCCACCGGCTCCGCCAAAAGGCCCGTAAACACTGCGTTTGCGGGCCTTTCATTTTGCAGATAAAAGGCGTCATCCTATAAGCTCTGAAATCTTGGGGACACATTTCTCTGTTTTGGGGACACATTTTTCGTTATTTTCCTCCATTTTCGAACCTACCCAGCTTGTGCTGAAGCTCCGGTTGGGGAGAGCAAGGCCATTTTCAAGCGCGATCGACGACGCAACCTTTGCAGAATAGTCCAGGTGACTGTAGACATTAGCAGTAGTTGAGAAGTCGCTATGGCCTAACCATTCCTGGATACTCTTCAGTGGTACACCGTTTGCAAGGAGCAAGCTTGCGCAGCTATGGCGTAGATCGTGGAACCTTATTCTACGAAGACCGTGTCTCTCAAGAAAGCGGGGGAACTGTGCGCTCAAGTAATTGGGCTTGAGGATGTTACCGACAGGGTCTACAAAGATATAACCATCGTATTCATAGTTATAACAGCTGCCACACAACCTCTTATTCTGTTCTTGAGACTGTTTAACTTCTAAGAAGTATTGCTTGAATCTGCCAACGAGAGGTAGGGTTCTGTAGCTGGCCTTGGTTTTTGTAGAATCCTGCTTCATGATTTCTCTCTTACCATCGATCATAGTAGAAACGATAGTACGCTTGATGGTTAATGTACATGCGTCAAAGTCTATGGCGTCCCATTTGAGCCCTAAGACCTCTCCTCGTCGTAACCCGTAAAATGCTGCTACGAGAACAGGAAGCTCGAAAGGGGTGCCTCTGAGGGCCTTAAACATGACCTCTAACTCATCAGCTCCAAGGAATTGTGGTTCGAAATTCTCCTTTTTAGGTCTATCAACCTTTGTTGCCATGTTTACCGGAATTAATCCAATTTTATAAGCGTATTTTAAGGCTTCATAAATCACAGCATGCTCGTGTATCACGGTGTTTGGTGATACTGTCTCGAGTTCGTGAACATAGAAAGCTTGTATGTGAGAAGGCTTTAGTCCTTCTAAGGTATACTTCTTGTCCATGAAGTAGGGCGTGAGTTTACGCTCTACAATACATACATAAGAATTATATGTGGTCGGCTTCACTCTGATTTTCACGACTTGTAACCAAGCATACAGGTATTCAACAAAAGGCATATCAGATTTGAGACCATTTACATTTTGTGGAACAAAGAATTCCAGTCTCCTTTTCTGAAGCATTTCTTCAGCCTTTCGCTTATTGCCTTTATTGACTTTAAGTCCGGTAGCAAATCTTTTGTAGTGTCTTTTCTTATCAGAATCGTAGTAACTGAGAATGATATAGTAAAGACCGTTTTGTGTTGTTAGATGTCCTGAAACCATCTATTTTCACCTCCTTGAAATTGTTAATCCGTTTTGTATTCAGGACAACTCATCTCTCAAATAGGATACGAAATAAATGTGTATTTGCAATTGTGCAATGGTATTGAGAGACAAGTGGTCTTGAGTGCTGCTATGACTTCATTACGAAATCTATTACAGAGACTTTGGGTATTCTGAATGAATTACCCACCTTAAACGCTCGTATTTGCCCGCTATTGATCAGTTCATAGGAAAGCTGTCTACTTATATGGAGCGCCTTCTGAAGCTGCGCTACGGTCAAAATATCGGGGTAATCTGCAAACATAATCTTGTAGATAGGGGAGATGTAGTCATTTTCCATATACTTACCTCCCTCGTGATAGTTCAGAAGTCGAATAATCAATCTCAGGTATGCCCAAGATTGAACGTAACCCTTTGTTTATCCTGGTAACCACAAGGGTATCCTCGATATGGCCTACTCGTTTTATGATTGCTGACTGATCGATTACGGAGATCTGTTCAAGAAGAGCGATGCTGTCCATACGAAGCCCGAACCGTTTGCCAAGCACAATGTGGTACGGATAAAAAAGTTTCTTCTTAACCGATGAGAGTGGACATACAATGGTTGTTGTGGAACTCATGTTCATTGATGTTGGTTGTAAAACCAAGGCAGGTCTTACGCCTGCCTGGACACTTGAAAAATCAACCATCGGGCCAAAATCTACGATTACAATATCAAAATGCATAAGAGGGGGAGTGATCATCCTTCAATTACCCCACTTTCTACGAACACCGTGCGTATCGCTTTTTTTGCTCTGCTGAGGCTTTCATAGACTGATGCAGCAGTGATTCCTTCTGAGGCGGCGATTTCATCTATAGAAAAGCCAAGAACGTAATGTTGATATAATCTCTGTCCTTGACGGCCAGGGAGTTTCATCATTTCATTGATTATGTGGTTATAGGTGTCGTCAGACTCTGCAATAATGGCCGGATCAGAACTCGTATCCAAGGGTGCTCTTTCGTCATCAATAGCATATGCATCGTGATAACGATAAGCTCTTTGGTATTCTCTCTTGTCGTTTCTATTACTTTCTAGGATGGTGGCATACATTTTTGTTGAAAGAATCACATAAGGACGGTATTTCTCAAGCTCTTCTTTAAAGCAAAGGTTCAGTTCTTCTTCTGAAAGATCTGTGATGATCGCATATTTTTCTTCACCTGTGTAACCTTCGTATTCTTTTGCAAGGTTGAGAACCTTGCAATCCTTCATAAAAGTACTAATGATTGTATTAAGCATTTCTTTACTCCTTGAAATCTTCGATTTGCGATGTGTTCGAAAACTCAAAGGAGTCATGGATAATGCTGATATCGGTATGTCACTCTTGGTCCTTTCCCGACCTTCAATCCGGGAAGAGAAAGTGACTACAAGAAACGACGAAGTTTATTTCGCAAACAGGCAAAAAAGAAGCACCATACGAAACCGGAGAAACAATAAATGTTTCTCCAAACTTCGTACGGTGCTTGGTAGTGTTTTATCAGTCCTTAAGGATTAAGGATCCTGCTCCGCTTGCTCGATTAAAAGTCGTTTATTTAGTTTTTCATGACCTTTGTTTTGAATCGTTAGGCTCGATTAATAGATAATTCCTATTGAAGGTCCTTTATGCTAAAAGCCATAACCTTCATCTTTTACAATTCTCCATTCTCCGTTCATCTCATCGAAGAACATATTGAGAATCTTGAAATGTCTTGTATCTATAAAATCAGAGAACTTGCACTTAGGGCATTTGACCTCAAGAATGACCTTCCTGGTCCCGTAGAAATTCATCAACGGGAATCCACATTGAGGGCACCTTATTGTCCTTAAAGGCTCATCCTGCGCTGCTTCTCTGGCTTGCTTGCAATAGACCATTTTCTGTTCGTATGTATTACTCTTCATCTGACATCTCCATATGCCTGAAACGTGAGAGATATTCATTTAAAGGGCGGACTTCGAACAGATCAAGCTCACCCAGCCGGGTAATCATCTTTTCATATTCGACGCCTAGTGCATCTGCCATCTGCTGGACCTTGATCTTGTTATCAAGAGTCATGACACATTCATCGTAGCGTACGATCTTGTCACCGTTGTTATACTTCTTGAGTGCTCTCTGCACGAGAAAGTCCGGCATGAGAAGGCATCTTGCAGCTCGATCTGTAATTGCTTCACAAAGGTTGAACATCTCTTTGAGAAGATCCATCGGATAATCAGTACTCTTAACGAATTCAGTATGGAATGCTGCCTTATCCAGGGCAGGATCGTATTCACCAAGAATATAGTGAGATGCTTCATGAGCAATAACGAACCTGAGAATTGCCAGATTATCTGCAGACTTAAGTCTCTTATCGAGTACCATGCTGTTCTTGGGAAACGTTACGGACTGAAGATGACCATCTCTTACTATTTCCAGAGGCAGATCTCCGTCAGAATAGAACCCATTCCTACCCAATTCAGGATTTGCAAACTCCTCTATAAATATAGGCATATTCAGGTAATCTGTAGTAAGCCCGATTATATCTACGCACCTGCCGTTGGTATTATGGCAGAAGTACATGAATTCTTTTACGATACCCGAGAACAAAGCCTCGATCTCAGCAGTAGATGTGAAACTCTTCATTACTTTGCCTCCTCATTCGTATATACATACCAGCGATTATTAACGAGATATATGTATCTTTCTTTGCCGTTAAAGCTAACCGAATACCTGATACCATCATATTCATGTACCGGAGATGCAGAAGAGTAGATAACACGCTGTATCGCAAATCTTCTGCCATCAGGCCAAATAAGAACCTTTGGCACGATCTCGCCATCCTCAATGATCGTTTCCACTTTAACTTCTGTCTTCTTCATTTTTCTTTTGCCTCCTGTTTATTTGCATCACCGGCTAAAGGGAACAAATCCGGCTTGCATCAAAAATTGCGCGTCTTTTACAAACACAAAGAGCACTCTGCTTTTTGCGTTTTCTCTTCTTTAAGCTGTAATGGGGCTAAGACTACAACTTGGCTATTGTGATCCTAAGTCCAGGGCCACTGGGATTAATCTGATCCGGCAGGGAAGGGGATTTTAATAATACAAGCTTAATCTTGATTACAGCATCTCTATTCAAGAACAAAGCTTTCTTACTCACTTTTCCTTTACCTCGCTTTCTCAGATTTAACATATGAACATTTGTTCGGTTTGTTATGACTAGATTATACGAGGGGGTATTTTGTATTTCAACAGTTATTTTTCGGGGTGTACCATTTCGTTACAACTGGCGCTTTTTGAAATTCAAAAATCCCTAAGTTTCAGCTTTTGTAACACTGTTATAGTCTTGCCATTTCCTTTGATACCATGTGGATATATTGATTTTGTACATCTTTAGAACCAGCGATCTTGACTTTACCGTCAAATCCAAAGATCCAAGCAAAAAAGACATTGTTGACCGGAGTACTTACCTTTGCTCTGCAGATAGACTTATTCAAGTAGGTAAAGGAAAGATTCTCCCCAAATCGATCAACCATCGCGTCGATTACGCTTCTATCGAACTCCAGAAGCACATCAGAGGATTCTCCGCTTTTCATGTGGAAGGCATCTTTAATATACTTATTTGCACTGAAGTCTTCAGGCTCCATTATGCAATCCTCATCGAGCTCGTTGGGAATTCCACAAATAAGGTCCACCCTAAAGGCTGCTATCTTCTGATGTTTATCTGAGAATCCCAGAAGGTAGTAGTAGTCATTACTGCATACAAGCCTGTAAGGTGATATGTGGTACTCTTCACCGTTGTTCCTCAACGGCTTGTTTGTCGAAGTAAGGTATTCATAGTATTTGAAGGCAATTTTCTTTCGTGTATTTATCGCCTTGTATACTGCATCAATAATGTAGTAGATCTTTGGATTATCTGTTTTCGGACGAGAATACACATCAACATCCTTAATGAGCTGCTTTGAACTCGGGCCAGCAAAATTACTCAGCTTTTTTATCAGCTGCATGCTTTTGGATGCGGAAAGTGATTTCAATGATTCAATGGCATCGATCAACATACGGATCTCAGCCAGGTCGAATTCACGGGTCAGCACATGATACATGTGCCTGTTGTTCTTTCCGCTTATGCACTCAATATCAAATCCTGAATCAATGAGCATATCAATATCGTCGTATATGGTTTTACGGCTTGTGATAATTCCATACCTTGATTCCAGTACTTCTAAGATCTCACCAACTGTAATGAGGTGAGTTTCATCTGTAAGCTCGAACAAGATGTCCTTAACAAACATCGTTCTCAGTCCATTAGTAGCTTTTACGTTGCAAGCATTTTCCATAGTAAAACCTCCCGGAACGGCAGATTTCGACATAGCCTTTATGTCAATTAGATTACATTCCGTCAGAAGTATACAGGGTGGTGAATGTCATTATTGGGACAGTAAAAGGTGATTGTCAAAAAGTATCAGAGATTCGGCAATAAAGTCCATTAAATCGGACACAAAAGCAATTTGATTTCCAAAAGTCTCAATTATTGACACATTCCAAACAAATCATTGATTTATACATTGTGGGATGTCATATTTACTTTATAGGACCCTACAAGGAGGATGCAGCTATGCTAAACGATGAACACTTCCGCGAAACTCTCGAAAAACTTATGTATAATCCTGATTCTTTTTCTAAAGAAGAGATCCATCTTGCGTTCCTGGAAATGACAGTAAGATACTTGGATGAGATGGTTATGACTATGAACTATGAAAAAGCCATAACTGAAGGCATGAGCAAAGAAGCTGCCGATACCTTGATCGAACATGTTTCCACATCCAATCCGTGTATCAACGATCTTGATAGAGTAAATGCTTCCGCATCAGACATAAAGGAAATAATAGAAAACCTTTTAATCTATACCGGGTTTGAACTGGAGGGATTAAGTTTTGGCGGAGATGAGTGATAATAGTCGTACCGTCGACGAGATCTGCTTATTGTTGCATCACATTTCTGCTGATCCCTCATGACTACAGCTTCGGCTTTGTCCCTAGTTGCACCTAATCTTAATATGTAACATTGTTCGCACAGTGGAATAAAGTATCCTTCCCCAGTATTCTTACAATATACGATGACTGGGAGGTATCTATGATTGTGATATGGGGTGGCTTTTTGGCCATAATCCTAAATCGCGTATGCAAGCAAAACAAGCCTTATGTATTGCAAAAAGTACACTATTCCGTTGATGAACAGATAAAACGGATTGGTGTGTACTATATGTGCATAGATGATCTATCCCTATGAGACGGCTTACACTTTCTGAAGAAAGACCGGATCTATTGTTGCAGTGGTCTTCTGATAACAAAATAACTCCCAATGATGTCTCTGCGTGTTCTCACAAAAAGGTAATTTGGACATGTGCCAAAGGGCATACATGGACAGCAAGTATAAAGAATAGAGTGCTGGCAAACAGTTCCTGCCCCTATTGTGCTCATCGTGCGGTTTTAGAAGGATTTAATGATCTTGCATCCTTATATCCGAACATCGCAAAAGAGTGGTCGGACAGAAATCTTCCTTTATTACCATCTGATGTAATGGCTTTTGCCAACAAAAAAGTTTGGTGGCGTTGTGATAAAGGGCATGAGTGGTATGCCCTTATTTCATCGCGCTCAGGCGGACATGGATGTCCATACTGTTGTGGTCATATTAAACAGTCCAATACTAAAGCCTAATAATACTTTCATCTATTTATATTCATTGTGTTAAGTGCCGAAAGGCACTTTTCTTTTGCTCTCCAAATCCACTTTTTTTATTTTTTTTGCAATACCCCCCTAAAAACACCCTCTCCCAGTCCCTCTTAGTGAAGGGACACATATTTCAGCTCCTCAATTTGGGGAGAATCATTTCCCTTCGTGGACATTGACAACTGAATAAACAAACTACAAGGTACGTTACTTGTGTCGGCGTTAAAATACCAAGCCAAGTTGACTTCGACCTCGCCAAGACCTTCCTTCACAGGGAGCGAGCGATAAAGGGGATAAGTCAGAATCGGGATTGCAACCCGAGGGAGGCGATGACAGGCACAAAGTGATAATGATACTTCTGCGTAGTCACAGGCTGAGCGTTGAAGCGGGATTAGTCCCCCGTGAGCCGTCGCACCCAATGAGCGCAGCGGGATGGTACCCGGGGTGAGACTCCCATGATCTCGTAGTTAGCAATGCGAGAGCCTTACGGTTTCCCTACCAAGAACCTCAAGTCAAAAGCTAAAGGGCTCTTGGGACCCGCAGGGGGTGCAGAGCAAATACTGCGGATTACATGCCAATAAGGAAAAGACCAATTCTTATCCTTTGAGGCAAATACCGTAAAGGAGGAAACCGCATTGGAAGACAAATGCAAAGTGATTGCCGTAGCCAACCAGAAAGGTGGCGTCGGGAAAACAACCACAGCAGTCAACCTGGGAGTTGCACTGGCGAATCTCGGAAAGAGCGTCCTGCTGATCGATGCAGATCCGCAAGGAAGTCTCACAAGAAGCTGTAATATTAGCAAACCGGATGACCTGGATGTAACACTTTCGGAACTCTTGGCTTACGAGATGACGGGTGACAGTAAGGATATGTTTTTCGAAGATCCTATCAGGCATTTCGAGAATATCGATCTTATCCCATCCAACATCAGTCTTTCCGGTACCGAGACCGCTTTGTTCAACTGTATGAGCAGAGAGTCAGTACTTAAGAGGGCGATTAAGCCGCTAAGAGACATGTACGATGTGATCCTGATCGACTGTATGCCGTCATTAGGCATGATGACCATCAACGCTCTTGTTGCTGCTGATTCAGTCATTATCCCTTGTGAACCGTCTTTCCTTTCGGTAAAGGGTTTAGATTTGCTGCTCCATTCCATTTCGAGGGTAAAGCGACAGATCAACCCGGACCTGAAGATCGACGGAGTCCTGATGACAATGGTTGATTCCCGTACAAACAATGCCAGGGAGATTACAAGAGCTCTTAGAGATGCATTGGGTATTAATATTAATGTATTTAATATAGAGATCCCAAGATCAGTTAGAGCTACTGAATGTCCGAATGCCGGAGAAAGCATATTTGTGCACGATCCGGGTGGCAAGGTTGCTATGGCCTACGCAGAACTTGCGAAGGAGGTGAACGGCCTTGCGAGAAAAGCCCAAGTTAGACCTCGGCCTCACGGCGTACGATGAACTCTTCAAGGATGACAAGGAGATCAAAGAAGGAAGACTTCCCAAGATCTATGACATTCCGATAGAGCTTATCGATGACTTTCCTGATCACCCGTTCAAGGTGAGAATGGACGAAGACATGGATCAGCTCGTGGAGAGCATCAAGGAACGTGGTCTTATCACTCCAATTACCCTGAGACCAAAAGAGGACGGACGGTACGAAGTAGTATCCGGACATAGACGTAAGAAGGCCTGCGAAATCGCAGGTCTTTCTACTGTAAAGGCAGATGTTCGTGAGATGACCCGTGATGAGGCAATAATCCTCATGGTCGAATCAAATCTGCAAAGGTCAGTGATCCTACCCAGCGAAAAGGCATTCTCTTACAAGATGCGTCTTGAAGCACTTCGCAGAAGATCGGGCGAAAGGACAGATTTAACCTCTGTCCCAGTGGGACAGAGGTCTGGTGGACAAACAACGAGAGAGTACATTGCGGAGAATAGTCCCGATAGTAATACTCAGATTCAGCGTTATATCCGTCTCACTGAGCTGATCCCTGAACTCTTGGATCTTGTTGATGAAGGCGCGATCGCACTAAGACCTGCCGTTGAGCTCTCGTATCTAACATGCGATGAGCAAGAAATGGTCTATAAACAGATCTTAGACTGCGATTGTACTCCATCGCACGCTCAGACCATCAGGATGCGTAAGTTCTCAGAAGAAGGCAGACTGAACGATGCCGTAATCGAGACCATTATGCAGGAAGAGAAGCCGAACCAGAAAGAGAAGATTCACATCCCTTACGTTCAGCTCCGGAAGTATATTCCGGAAAACGTGTCATACGACGATACCAGAGACTACATCATGCAGGCGCTGGAGTTTTATCAGAAGTATCGCACGAAAGTACCCACGCAAAACAATATCAAGAAAAAGTTGAGGTAAAGAAACATGGAAAACCAGAATTACGAAGAAGTTGCTCAGGAGACTGAGCAGAAGACAGTAGAGACCATCAAGATCAAGTTCTCGCGTAAGCTTGCCAGAGCGTTCACTTCAAAGAACGGCAAGGACATGGTCGCTATCTCGATCCCTAACGAGGATTCAAACGACAAGCGGGCTTGGGAAGAGTTTGTGCTTCCTGTTCAGATGGTTCACTCTGATCACTACGGCAGCAAGTCCTTGTGGGCTAAGCTCCCTGAAGACGGCACAACCACTCTTACGAGATCCGTGAAACCGGATGTTGAGGGTGGCGAATGGACAAGAGAGGAAAGAACCGTCGACAACAAGACCTTGAAAGCGATGGTCGAGGCCTACAAGCTCAAACCCAAAACTCAGGGTGCGAGGTAACCGGATCGCAGATTGCCGGAATGCTTATAAATATAGACGCGGGCGCGTGTCAATTAGCGTTCCCCTTTCTTCCCCCACACCCCTAACTAACCCTTTCGAATATATTAATCTTTCAAGCTAAAAGAGAAGTGCTTAATCACTCAGGTAGTAAGCATAAACTTAAGTTAAACAAGTAATGCAGTAACCTGAAGGAATCGCACATTTAACCTTTATTGCCTGATGCATTAAGATTCAGGCAAGAGGATATGGAATTGACGGACTTAAAGCATAGTGCACACAGTTCATCTTTTCTTTTTAGCTTAGCAATTTGAAAGGGGGATTACTCCGATGAAGTCATTAGTAAGGTTGATACTCAGGTTAGCGATTACGGTAGCATTCATTGCATTGCTTTATTCAATTGCTATGGGATTCGTTGCTTCATGATCTTTTGGCATTCTATTTTAGCCAGGCATTATAATAAATAAAGAGGATGAGCGTATGAAGACCCGCAATAAAGTGATAATCGCAATAGTGTTAGGTGTAGCAATAATTGCCTTGATTATTGCTCTGATCAGCTGCAATAGAAAGGCAGTGCCGGACATTTCTTCTTTTAGCACAGCAAATATTCAAGAAAGTGAAGTGATCGCTGAAACATCAAGTGAAGTAAGCGAATCAACTTCTTTGCATGAAGGAGAAAGTAATTCGGAAGTAAGCACGGACAATGCGAATACAGACGAGGCCATACAGACAACGGCACAACAGACAGGACAAACAACTCGCAATAATGAAGAAGCAGATAACAGTTCCGGAACAGGTTCAAGTTCGCCGAAGCCAAGCACACAGACTGAGGCTGATCCGACACCTGCTCCAACCACTGCTTCTTTAGCAGATCCGACAAACACTCCGACGCCCATCCCTACGGCTACACCAACATCTGAGCCAACACCTACTCTGGAACCGACACCCACACCGGTTCCAACAGCGACTCCTACCCCAGAGCCTTCGCCTGCTCCGACCTCTAAGCCTTTGTATATTGAGATATTGTGTGGTGATGAGGTCATATTGACATACACTTGGCCTTCAGAGGCTGACTACACAACAGAAAAATACAATGAGCTTTGCGATCAGGCTGAAGCCATAGTAATCGAGAGGTATGGTGAGGATTATCTGCTGATGAATCCGATTCATTCCAGATAAATCGACACGACAATTCAAACCGAATGAGACGTTCTCAAATCGAGAGCGTCTTTTTTATGCAAAAAACATGAAACGAGGTAAAACGACAATGAGTATCAAACACAAGATAATATCGGGCGTTATTGCCACATTAATGCTCATCAATCCTATTGCCCCTTTTAGCACGGTTTTCGCTGACGAAATCAGTGAACCTACGGAGACAGTCACGATTGAAACCGAAGCCTCAGAAACATCTGAGACCGAAGAGCAGGAAGAGACAGATCAGACGGAAGAGACTGTTGAAAGCAAAGTTGAGTATACAGTCGAGTCTGAAGAGACGCAGCCCGAAGAAACGGAAATCGTCATCTCTGAAACACCTGAGACGACGGAAACAAGAGCTCCGCCTATGGAGACAGAAGAAACAGAACCTGAAGAAACTGAGAACGAGGCAGTTATCGTGGAGGCTTCTGACAGTGAGGATATGCTTAAGCTTATTGCTGACATTCCTTACGGTTACAGACTGATTGTAAGAGCTCCTGTCGATCTGACAGATGTAAACATCTACCTTGGCGTTTATTTCGACGGATCCTATGTTCTCAGCTTTGAGAATCAGGCTGACTACGATGCTGCTGTGTCTTATTTTGAAAGTAACGGCATCGAGTATAGCGTAGATGACGAGTTCGGTATCTGTGGAAGTTCTGGATTAATCAATAATGTCCAGATCAATCCAGATGCCACAACTAAGATCGCAATTATCGACACCGGATCTGATATAGCAAATGAAGCAGTATCCGTTATATCAGACGATGCTTCGGATGCTAACGGTCACGGTACGGCAATGGCGTCTTATGTTCTTGAGAACACAGACGATGCTTATATCATCTCCATCAAAGCTTTCGGCAGTGATGGTAAGGGTGATGTATCCGATGTTTATACTGCGGTTCAGTATGCAATTAACAGTGATGTAGATGTCATCCTCATGGCCTTCTCATTAAGAGATAACGGTAACTACGATGCTTTTAAGGCTCTCGTTGCTGAGGCAGAGGCTAACGGCATCACAATAATCGCTGCTGCCGGTAACAAGAATGCTGATGCATCCGGATATATCCCTGCGAACATCAATGGTGTTATTACTGTTGGTGCGATTGATGCTGACGGATATAAACTCTCGACTTCCAACTACGGTGATGTGGTCGAGTATTACGTTAATGCTGAATCGACTTCTCAGGCGGCTGCTGTTTTTGCTGGTAAGTATATTGCTGGAACTACAAGCGACGTGGCAACTTCATATGAGACTGAGTCTGGAGAATATGGCACAGGAGCAGAGACACTTGATCCTGATATGCTTTCAGATGATGCGGTTTTCGTCGTTGATGAAATAACCGTAAGAAAGCCTTCGACAATAAGTGCCAGTGGCGATTTGAGGTCAGCCCTCAATTATTATGGTTGGGTTACTGTTACCGGCGTTTATACAGTCGATGGAGTAAATGCTCTCTGTATCACACCTAAGTTCGATGATCCTGTAAGCAGTGGTTCCTACTACGAGAATCCTTTTACCGGAACAATTACGGCTTCGGCTGATGAATACGGCGTTTTGAACAATCTCAGAACTCTAAGCTATGGTCAGGTTGCCTATGGAATGATCCAGGCATGCAATGATTACGGATGGTCAGGAAACAAGTACTTCATGGTCCATCTTATGTCTGGTTATCTCTTCGGTACAAAGTTCAACAGTGCTTATGCTACTGCAGATAAGAAGTCCCAAGGGGAGCCTTTTGCAGACGTTATCAATAACGACAATGTAAGAGCTATGGCTATTGAAGTTGCCGAAAAGATTTACGGATATGCTGTTACTGCTCCTTCGAATACTGACTACAAGATCTATTTCAACCCTAATGTAGGCGCACATGGCTCTGACGGTTACAGCCAGGCTGTTCTTACAGCTGATATAGTTGCTCCCCGTTATAGCAATTTCTATGTCCAGAAGGAGGACCAGAATGGTACTGCTCTTGCAGGTGCAGTTTTCTCCATCTACAAGGATTTCCAGAACGGCAAAGTAGTTGATTTAAGAGGAACAGTCACTGATTCGGACCTTAATGGTATCTGTAACACTTGGGTACCCAGTTCATGGAACGGTGGCAACCAGTCAGCAGGCGCTTTATGGGATGCCAACAGAACATCAGAGGTATTCTATGCTGTTGAGACAACGGCTCCTACTAAGTACAAGGGTAACGACGGTAAATGGTACGACATTCCTTCAGGCTGGCTACAGGTTGATACACGTGTGTTCAGAATCGATGTTGCAGCTACTGGAACAGCCGGAACGTATGAGTATTCCATATCTGTTATGAATGCTGACGGAACACATAGTTCTCCCATATATACTGGTGTTGATGTTGGTGGCGGTCTTAGAATCACGAATATCGAATTCACTTCTAATGGCAATGCTCCATTCATTAATACAAGCACGACAGACGTTACAGTTGTTAAGACTTCGTCTAATGCTACTGCGGTATCAAATAACAATTGCTACAGTCTCGCAGGAACCACATATGGCCTTTATACAAGCAACGGAACTCTTGTTCACACCTTCGTGATTAATGCCTCCGGTACTACGGACACATTCAAGATCACGGATATGACAAAGAGCTACTACGTTCAGGAGATTACCGCTGGTCCGGGATATGCAATCGATACTGCAAAGCATAATGTTGATTTTTCAGCAGCTGTTAATGGTCTTGTTACTATAACGGTTGAGGATAATCCTGTATTCGATCCTATCTCATGGACAATAAGGAAGGTTGATTCCGAGAACTGGAATATTGTTCCGGATGTAAGATCATTCTCAGGTGCAGTATTCAGAGTTTACTACTATGACAGGACTGATATCATGTCCGCTGCTGATGGTCTTGCTCTTAATGAGTCAGATGCATTGGCAGTAGCGGAGTTTACGATTGATTCTAATGGAAACAGTTTCAGAGTTGATGTTCCCGGTATAAAGGCAAATGCTGTTGCAGGTCCTCAGGGAGATTACTGGAGAAACTATACTGGCACAAGTAAGCAGGCGCCTCTTGGCACATACGTTGTTAAGGAAGTCACAGCTCCTTCGGGATACGATCTTCCTACCGGTAATGCAAGTCAGGGTATCGTTTATCGTGTTTATCAGAGTGACAATGGTAGTGCTGCTATAAGCCCTTACTTTGGCACTGTAACTGGCAATTCTGCCTTCGGTTACCTTGACGGAGACTATATCGTAAATGAGCCTGTTCAGTATGGCTGGGCAAGGCTTATCAAGAGAACTGAGGACACGGAAACACCCGTAAATGGTTCTTTTGAGGTCTCTTTTGCAGGAACGACATATGGCATCTATGCAGATTCCAATGGAAACAAGGTCTATGATGATGGTGAACCTCTTATGGCAACTGTCGTCCTGGATGCTGATGGCAATATGGAATCAGTAACTTATGCTGACGGCTTTACGCCCAAGTTTGGCTTCCAGAAGTCAAATGACAGATTCGAGCTTCCTTCCGGCAACTATGTTGCAGTCGAGCTTAAAGCTGCTAAGGGATACTACCTTAACGATGAGAACCTTCCTTTCACTGTAGAGGATAACTCAACAAAGGTCACTGAGGTTACTGCTACAGATCCTCACGCTTATGTGCGTGTTAGCTTTATCCTTGATAAGGAAAGTGTACTCGGCAACAGCGTTTCAGGAGCTGTATTCACAGTATATGCAGATCCTAAGTGCACAAAGGCAATCGGAACACTGACAGATGATGGTGACGGACACTATGTTTTCTCTGCAGCTGACGGAATCCTTATTTCTCCTAACAGTGCCCTGCAGGGAGCTGACGGAGTGTGGACTTATGTTTTTGATACGTATCTTTATGTAAAGGAGACTGAGGGTCCTGACTATGTCATTCTCAAAGGCGGTAATCAGGAGCTTACTTCTGAAGATAGCAACGCCATTAGAGACACAAGCACATATACGATTCACATCAATCTTTCGGGAATCACTCAGAACGATCAGACAGGAACACTTTCCTATACGATCTCTTCTGATGCAATCTCCAACGACTTCACTTCAAAGATCGATAACTACGATGGTTTGAACGGTTACAAGACGAATCCTATAAGGATCGCTAACAACCTGACCGGCACCTTCTCTGAGACTAATGCTCTTTCTCTGGTAAAGAGGACAGAGACTCCTGACAACTTCGATATCACAGGCACAGTCTTCTCGCTTTATGACGGCAGCATTCTGATTGCTACCTACAAGTACGAAGATGGTAAGTGGCAGTGGTTCGACAGAAACGGTAACGCAGTAGCAGGTACCTATTGGGAAGCTCTAGCGTTAGATACAACCTACACGGTATATGAGGACTTTGATCCTGGTTACTTTGAGGCTGATAGCGATGCTAAGATTCCTTATGAGGTCGTAAATGTTACTGAAGGCTGGGTCAAGGTTTCTGAGAATAGATGGTCTTACACCTTCACAACTCCTTCTTTCCACGATATGCCCGAAGCATTTGACTTCGGTGCGACCAACAACAAGATCTATGGCAATGTCGAGATCAACAAGGTATGGTCACAGGAAAGAACTCAGGGTGAGGATCTTTCAGGCTATGTATTCATCTTTGAGTATGGCGGAACCGGCGATGAGCCTTCTTGGACTGGTATCACCATTACAAGAGTTACAGATGCTGACGGCAATATCGCTCTTAACGCCATTCCTATCGGATGGTACCGTGTTCGCGAGAACAACGAAGGTAACAGATGTGAGTGGTCTTCAGATACGAAGATCATGGTTGGTGATGACGGAAATGAGTATGCTGTTTTCAACCTGGAAGACAAGCAGACAATCGAGTATGACGTTATTAACATCATCAGAGTAAACATCGTGGTCAACAAGATCGACCTTTGGACCGGTGAGGTTATCTCCGACTACGAAGGAGATCCT
>JAEEGJ010017456.1_pt1 | contig 16235 bp, 16 predicted proteins | sample 8958761 | NCBI WGS metagenome assembly JAEEGJ01 (sample SAMN16246546, study PRJNA631951) | gut metagenome | biome: gut microbiome; feature: rumen; material: RS-attached | host: Bos | place: Iran: Karaj | collected 2018-10
TATTGCCCTATGCTTTACGATGAAGAACAAGTACATGCCCTCCTGCATCAGAAAGCTCCGTTTGCTTTTGTGGATGAAATTCAGGAAATCACCGAAGGTGACCAGCCGTCTATCGTTGCCGTGTGGCACGTGAAGGGAACGGAACCGTTCTTTGCTGGCCACTTCCCGGGCAATCCGGTTCTTCCGGGTGTGATTCAGATTGAATCCATGGCTCAGGCTGCAACTCTTTTGACGATGATTGCGAAGAAGGCTGATGTCGAAGGCAAGCGCCCGGCTTTCATGGGTGTCGAAAGCTGCCGCTTCCGCGCTCCGGTCATTCCGCCGCAGGACTTGACGCTCAAGGCAACGCTTGTAATGGCTCGCCATGGCATTTATAAGTACACAGGCGAAATCTGGCAGGGCGAAACGCTGATTTGCAACGCAAGCTTTAGCGCTGCGATGGTATAATTAAGGCTGTGTTATGACGCGAACTGACGATAAATTGAACGTGTTGATTTTGGCGGCGGGGCTTGGCACAAGGCTAAGGCCCTTGACTAGCGAAATCCCGAAGCCGTTGGTTCACGTTTATGACAAGAGCATTCTTGAAATCCAGATGGAACGGGCGAAGTCGCTTGGCGATGTTCGCTTGCATGCCAATGCGCATTACCTGGCTGACCAGATTGTAAGCGAAGGTGAACGCCTTGGCTTTGAGCGCGTTTGGGTTGAAATGCCGGAAATCCTCGGTACGGCGGGACCGTTGCGCCGCATTTATGCGGCGGGGTATCGCGGTGGCCTCTTGATTATGAACGGCGACGCGTATTGCAGTTTTGACTTGCAAGCGTTTGTGCGGAATGCACGAGCCGCATACGAGGCGGGGAAGGCGGATGGCTCGAACCGCTGTGAGGCGGCTTTGCTCGCTGTGGATTTCCCGAAGGTGAATACGTTCCGCGTGGGTGTGGACGGTTGCCTTGCGGGCGTTGCAGGGCGCTTTGGCTCAGAAGAAGGAGTTGCTGCGACGTTCTCCGGAATCTCGTGGTACAGCGACGAAGCTTTGGCGAGAATCCACGACGGCGAATTTGACATCCGAGAATTCTGGAAACAGGAAATTGCTGCTGGCCGTGCGCCGTTTGTCGATATGTCTCAGTTGCATGCGACTTGGATTGACATGGGTTCGCCCGAAGGTCTCATGGCTGCTGTGGAAGCGCGTTTGCAGGAACTTGGGCATGATCCGAACGAGGCCGTTGTCGAACCCGGTGTTGCTTTGCCTGCCGATGTAAAAGTCAAGCATTCCGTAATCTTTAAAGGTGCCGAAATCCACCCCGGCGAGACCATCGAAAACGAAATCCGTGGCAAGGGTTTCAAGTGGATGGTCAATGAGGCGTCATCCTGAACAAGCGTAGCGCAGTGAAGGATCCAGGAAGATTTTTTAAGAGTTTTTGATTATGCGTAAATTTAGAGTAGTACTTGTTGAACCGGAACACCCGCACAATGTGGGTTTTGTCGCTCGCGCCATGCATTGCTATGCATTGCCGGAACTTTATATTGTCTATCCGAAGCGCGACAAGGTCATGGACAAATCTTACCATACGGCTGCAAATAGCCACGACATTCTGGATAACGCTAAGGTCGTCCACAAGTTCGAAGATGCTATTGGTGATTGCGCCTGCGCCGTTGCTTACAGCCGCCGCATTTTCGCAAGCTCCATCAAGCATACGATGGTGCAGAACTTGTCTGATATGCTCCCCGAAGATGGAACGATTGCGCTGGTGTTCGGTCGCGAATCTTGCGGGCTTGCGCTTGAAGAAGTGAACGCTTGCACGTATCAGTGCGAAATTCCGGTGCCGGGACTCATGAGCTTGAACTTGGGTCAGGCTGTTTCGATTAGCTTGTACGAGCTTTGCCGTTCCGGGGCGCTCGCGAATGGCGAGGGCCGCGCGAAGCGCACAACGCGAGGCGTTGCCGAAACGGGGCCTGCGACAATCCAGCAAATTGACGGCTTCAAGAAGTTCCTCGACCGCTACTTGACGGGGCAATACCATGATCAGGCTTGGCGCGACAGCTTCCTCAATACGCTCTTGCAGCGCTTGCACCCGACTCGTAACGAACTTTCCGCTTTGTTTGGTCTCTTACGCAATTTGGCAGGCAAGCCCGCTCGCCTTGAACACGCTGCCGAAAAAGCGGCTAAAGCTGCAAAGGCGGCTGGACAAGATGCCGAAAAATCTACGGAGTCCACTCAAAAGGCCGAATAGAGGAGACGTTGGACATGTACGAAATATTGCCCTATAGCCATGAGCAGGAATCGCGCTGGGATCGCTTCGTCATGGAAGATTCCATGAACGGAACTTTCTTGCAGACGCGCAAGTTTCTGAACTACCATCCTGAAGGTAGATTCACGGATGCTTCGTTCTTTGTGGAAAAAAGCGGTATTGTTGTTGCCGTTGTTCCCGGCTGTAATGTTGAAGGCAAATTCGTATCGCACCAGGGATCCACTTTCGGCGGCCCGATCATCTCCAAAGATTTTTATTCAGGCAACAAAATTCTCGAAATCGTCAAGGATATTGATGATTATATTGTCCGAAATTTCAAAAATGTAAAGTTCAAGCCGACATCGCCGATTTTTGCAACGGTTCCGACCGATTTGCTTGATTACGCCCTAGAACATTCGGGTTACAGTCGCCACACAGAACTCAGTTGCTTTACGCCTATTGCTAAAGATGTGGATCCGCTGGAAAATTGCAAACGCGAATGCCGCCACAATTTCAGGCAATCCGAGAAATTAAACTTGACATACGGCGAAATTCCTGAAAGTGAAATGGAAAAATTTTACGGTTTCCTAGAGCTTTCTAAGGCTCGCTACAATACCAAACCTGTACATTCTTTAGCGGAATTGCGCGACCTTAAAAAACGGTTCCCGGAAGAAATTTTGTTCCGTGGCGTTTGGCAAGACGGAATCTATCTGTCGGGCATGATGATCTTTTATTTCAGACAAGCGAAAGTCTATCATTTCCAATACTTGGCTCCCGACGATTCCAAACGCGAAACGAGTGCCACAACTGCGTTATTTGTAAACGCAATGCGTGAGGCGGCCCAGGTGGGTTGCGAAAAATTCTCGTGGGGAATATCGACTGAAAATGGCGGTGCGTACTTGAACGAAAATCTCTACCGTTTCAAGGAGTCTTTCGGCGCGCTCCCTTGCGTGAACGTCAGATTCGAGAAGTAACTTCCTTTAAAAAATCCTCGTACTCGTAGATGTAATCGGATTCGTCATAGTGTTCCGATGCAAGTACCATGCAGACTGCACCCGAAGAGAAATTCTCGATTTCGCGCCAGTGCATTGTCGGGATGTAAAGCCCGTGGTAAGAACGGTTTAGGGAATATTTCGAACGCGTCTTGCCATCGTCTAAAACCACGTCAAAGCTACCGCTGGCAGCGATAATCAGCTGGCGGAGCTTGCGATGGGCGTGGCCCCCGCGAGTTGTTCCGCCGGGAACATCGTACAGGTAATAGACTCGTTTGATATCAAAGGGAATAAGTTCGCCACCTTCGACAACGCTCAGGTTGCCGCGCAGGTCGTGGGCGATAGGGATATCAATCAAACGGGGTTCTTTTTTTTGCTGTTCGTTCCATTCCATGCCCTTAATATAACAAAACCACCTCAAAACGAGGTGGCTTGAATGAACAAAACTGTGTTGCTTTGGGCTGTTCTTAGTCTTCAAGTGCAAAATCGACGGTTGTTACAACACGTACTTTTTTGATGTGTGGCGTGTTTTCGTCACGGTAGTCGATGGAAAATACACCTTGCGATGCGTTTCTAATTTTGCCAAGTTTACTTTCGGAATCTTTTGCGAATTTTTCTGCTGCAGCACGAGCGTTTTTGGTCGCATTTTCGATCATTTGCGGCTTGATATTGTTGAGGCCCGTAAATTCGTATGAGGCGTAGTTGTTGTTGATGACGATACCCATGTCTATCAAGTTGACCATTTTTTGTTGGAGATTGCGAACTGCATCGACTTTGTCCGTTGCAATGGTGAGGTTGGAATGGCTAGAGTAACGGAAACGAGAGTGGTTTGAACTGTATGTGTTTGCTTCGTTGTCATTTATGCTTGGTACGTTGAACGTAATTTCGTTAGCGGGTATGCCGTTATCGACGAGGAACTGCTTGATGGTGTTATTGTTCTTCGCAATTTCCTTGAAGAGTTCTTTCATGTCGTTTCCGAGAAGTCCGTAGCTGATGTTCCAGAAAACCTTGTCTGCAGGAACTTCCATTTCGGCGAGACCGCGCACATGGACAACGCGACCGCGGTCGCTTGCCTTATCGATGCCGAAATAGACCAAAACGCCAAAAACCACGATGGCTATGGCAAGAATGATTGATTCAGGAATACGTGTTTTCATTATCAATGCTCCTTTTTGTGTTTATTAAACAATAATAATTTTTTGCTTATCAAAATACAAAATTTGTTTTTTTTCGTTTTATTACAGGTGAAAAAATAAAGTCATCCGATCTTTCGAATGACTTTTTATACTGTGAAATTGTTTATTGTCTCCAATGTTTCAACTGCGAGAGGTGTGAGTCGAAGAACTTGCGTCTTTCTGCATCGGGTGTGTTGTCGGGATTCGGCATGTGCGAAAGCAAAAAGTCTAGCAATGTATCCTTGTTTGTGTAGGCAAATTTTCCATCTGCATAGCACCACTTGCAGTAATCTTCATTGAAGTTACCGTCGATTTCGCGGCTTATCATCGCATCGTCGCCAAGCGGCATGCCGCAGCACTGACAAAAAAGTTGGCGCGGGGCACCGAGCAGCGTGTTGATGGAAACGTTGAATTCGCGAGAAAGCACCTTGAGCATTTCAGTGTTCGGCTGCGTTTCGCCGGTTTCCCAGCGGCTTACGGCTTGGCGCGTTACGTTCACGCGTTCTGCAAATTGTTCTTGAGTGAGGTTGTGCTTCTCACGGATGCTCTTGAGAATTTCATAGGTCTGCATTTAAACTCCTTTTGTTTATGGCTCAAATATACCTATGGTATCGTGCAAAAACAAGAAACAGGCTGTTGCTATTTGTAAAAAAAGAGAGGCTCGTGCCTAAAGGATATATGCTTTCGTGATTTCCGCGGTATAGGCCATGTGGATGTCGCGCTTCCCGAGCTCGTCTTTCGGGTAGAATTTTTCGAGGTTGTCGGGGGAGATGGCGTTTTCGTCTTGCAGTTGCTTATAGATAACTTTGCATTCGAGCACGAGCGGGTATTCCTTGACGGCGGGGACGTTTACTGTTTCGCCATCGACGTAGGTGAAGCCAAAGGTCCTTGCCTTGTCCATGTCGCGGCCGCTGTTGGAGCCGCAATCGGCGATAAGCTTGCGCGGGGAGCCTTCGCGCGGGATGCTGATGGTGAACTCGCCATTCTTTCCAAGAAATTCAAACGTGTAGCGGCTCAGGCGCACGAACGTCGTAAAAAGCACACGGTTCCATTCGATGCCAAGCGAACCCCACGAGATGCTCATGGTGTTCGCCTTGCCGTCGGCGGCTGCGGTCAGCAACACCCCGCGATTGACGGCATTCATGATTTCGCTTGCGTAATCCAGTACGTTGATTTCTTTTTTCATAATTGCGGCTCTTTTTAAGGGACTAGTCTTCAAGTGCAAAATCGATTGTCGATACGACACGGACCTTCTTTATGTAAGGCGTATTTTCGTCACGATCGTTAATTGAAAAAACACCTTGCGAGGCGTTGCGGATTTTTCCCAATTTGCTCTGGGAATCCTTGGCGAATTTTTCAGCGACGGCACGTGCGTTGATTGTTGCTTCTTCAATCATTTGCGGCTTGATTTTGTTCAGTCCGGTAAATTCGTACGAAGCATAACCGCTGTTAAGCACGATGCCGGAATCAATCAGTTTGTTCATTTTTTGCTGGAAAGTTTGTCGGAGTTCACGTACCGCATCGACGTTGCTTGTGGCTACGATGATGTTCGAATTGATGGAATAACGGAAACGGGAACGGTTCGTGCTGTATGCATTTGCTTCGTAATCGGTAAGTGAAGGCGGGTTGAAGGTAATCGTTTTTTCGTCGATGCCGTTCTCGGTCAGGAAATTCTTGACGATGATGTTCTTTTGGGAAATGCTCTTGAAAAGATCCTGCATGTCGTTCCCGACGAACCCGTAATTTAGATTCCAGAACACCTTGTCTGCAGGAACTTCCATTTCGGCGAGACCGCGAACATGTACGACTCGACCCCGGTCGCTTGCCTTGTCGATACCGAAATAGACGAGAACTCCAAACACGATTATTGCAATAGCTTGAATCAATGATTCGGGAATATGTGATTTCATTTTGGACCTCCTTTAGTATTCTTTGAAAAAATAATAATAAAGTTATGCGTTTAAAATGCAAAGGGCTCTTAAAGTCTTTTTTGGGGGGATATAAACATGGTTTTTCCCAAGTTTTGTATATTTATGGTTAAAGGATAAGGAAAACTATTATGAATAAAGCGGAGAATTTGTGTGGTGTTTTCATCGCCACGTTTGCCTTATGCGGTGTTACGATGTTTGTCGGGTGCGGCGACGACAGCAGTACCTCGGTCAATGACGAAAATTTGTCTTCGTCGATTGAATCTCCATCAAGTTCCGTCGACGTAAAATCAAGTTCTTCCGAGAATTCGAATAAAAAAGTATCGAGCAGCTCCATTAAAGAAAACAAAACGGCTAAATCGTCCAGTTCAGCCAAGAAAGATAAATCGTCCAGTTCTGTAAAAAGTGATAATAACTCCAGTTCTTCCAAAGCGTTGACTTTTGAAGATGTACTCGGAAAGTGCGAAGACAAAGGCCAGTACGTAGTCCGTCATGTTCAAGATGATAATGGAAACTGGCTTTCCTGTTATCGTGGCAAATGGATAGAAGGAAAGCTCGAAGTCGAAGGCCCTGATTGGGGAAAAAATCCTGGCGAAGTCTCTAGCAGCAGTGTCGGTTCTTCGAATTCCGTGACATTGGCAGATCCTTGCAAAACAAATGCGGGAGATAACTGCGAATATGAGACTCTGGCTGACAATCGCGATGGAAAAACTTATAAGACGGTGAAAATCGGCAGTCAATGGTGGATGGCCCAAAATCTGGACTATGAAACGGAATCCAGTTCTTGCTATAACAATGCGGATAGCAATTGTACAACGTATGGGCGTCTTTATACATGGGCTGCCGCGATGGATAGCGTTGGTGCTTTTGGAACAAAAGGCAAGGGGTGCGGTTTTAGAACAAAATGTTCGCCGGTTCCCCCAGTACGTGGAATTTGCCCTGAAGGATGGCACTTGCCCGATCAAGCTGAATGGGAAACTTTATTTGAGGCCGTGGGTGGAAAATCTACGGCGGCAAAAGAACTGAGGTCTGCTACGGGTTGGAACAATGCCGGTGAAGACCGTTTCGCTTTTTCGGCGTTGCCTGCAGGCAGTAGAGAACTTGAAAATAGCAAGTCCGCTGACGGTAATTCGGTATATTTGCCAGGCGAGTTCTCGGGGAAGGGTTATGTAGCTTGTTTCTGGAGCTCAACTGAAACTCTTACAGAATCTGAATATACAAAAACAGCGTATCGTATATACTGGGAAAATAAAGATGATAATGTTGGTATAGGCAATAGAATGAAATCCCTGATGATGGGCGTCCGCTGCGTAAAGGACTAATTGGTTGTTAGTCATTGGAACGCAGGTAGGTGTGTGGTTTAGTTGGTAGAGCTTAGTAGACAGTAGAAAGTGAACTTATTGGAGACGTCATCCTCGAATTGTCATCCTGAAGCCTGTAGGGCTGAAGGATCCAGTGAATTAGGGGTTCGGGGCCTGAATTTTGGGCATCTTCAGGTTCAATGGGCGGTACAGTTCGTCGTATAAATCCTGAAGTTCCTTTTTCTTGAAATCGTAAAGGCGGTATGTTCCTATGACGCTTTTCGCTGTGTCTAGGTTGCCGAGATTTCTCCCAACTTGGATGTGCTTGAAACCGGCTGTTTTTATAGCCCGCATAAGGGAACGTAGCTCGTAAAGATAGTCCTTGTTAAAGCCATCTTCCAGTATCAGGACAATCCAGTCCTTGTCTGGAAATTCGAATCGTGTGCGCACTGTGGCGAGGTCCTTGGCGATGACGTTAAAGGCCGATAGAGGCTTTATTCTTGCATTAGGGTAGTCTTTGTCACGGATGGCCTTGATGGAATCTGATGGCTTTGCTCCGCGGCGCCCTTCTCCGGGGAATGCGATGAAGGCCCCGCTGGAATCAGTGATATATTCTTTGTTGGAATCGGAGTAAAGGCCCCAGATTATTTTGCCTGGGTCTTCTTCCGATTCTTTTTGGATGGCGACATAATCTACATTTGGCTTTCTCTTGAGAAAATCATCAGATGATGGATCGACGAGTTCCTTTAGAACGGTGTAGTAGGTGTTCGGCATGAAACCGCCCCTTGCGCCGATGACGAAGAAACTGTCTTTTTTTACGGCGACAGCCAAATGCAGCAGGCTGGAATCGCTTTTTTTAAAGGAAACTTGGACTTTCTCAAATACGGCACCTTTGATGCTGCCTTTTGGTCGTTCTTTCGCGGATGTGTTCGATACGGCAATTATAGTTATGATTGCAAAAAGAATGATCCTGTTCATACGTTTTACTTAAAGATAAAACTTTGTATATTTACGGCATGACCGCAAAGACTATAAAAATACAATATCTTAATGAATCGATTCCGAAACTCGCTTACATTGGTGGCAAATCGGACTGGATAGACCTTGCCGCCGCAGAAACGGTGACGCTCAAGGCGGGCGAATTCCGCCTGATTCATCTAGGTGTTGCAATGAAGTTGCCTGAAGGCTACGAGGCTCATATCGCTCCGCGCAGTTCCACGTTTAAAAACTTTGGAATTTTACAGGTAAATTCTGTAGGCGTGGTCGATTCGAGCTACTGCGGTGCAAACGACTGGTGGAAAATGCCTGTTTACGCCACCCGCGACGTGACCATCGAGAAGGGGAGCCGCATTGCGCAGTTCCGCATTATGGAAATCCAGCCGACCCTCACCTTCGAGGAATGCACGCTTGACGGCGCCGACCGTGGTGGTTTTGGAAGTACGGGAATCTGATTTTTGATGAGCCTCATTTAAGAAATCGCTTATGGGTAAAATCTTTGCAGCAATAACAGTATTCTTTTTATCTTCTTGTTGTAACATGATGTATTCTTCCATTCCTCCATATGGAGGACCTCCGGTAAGATTTGGCATTGATGTCAAAATCAACAGGATTATCATGACATCTCCGCACGTCGATGATGAGGGCGATCAATTTATACAGGGCTTGGTTGAAACACTGAACACGAGAAAGACTTTTTTCTGCAATTGGTGCGGCAGTGACACGTTGCCAACATTCGAATTCCGTCATATAGCTAATGTCGAGTATGATACTATCAGGGATTATCTTATTGATAATACGCAGCGACGTCCTCCCGTAAATTTGTTGAAAATGAAGAACCCGCCGCACCTTCAGGACAAAGAATTTTACATGGAAATAAACGACTATACGTATATGAAAGATTCCCTCTTCAATGGGAGCTTCGCCATCTGGAATCACGCTCGAGACACTATTCTGAGGGCAGGTTATTTTGGACCCCTTCATTTTAGAGATGAAAGTATGATGAAGGTCATTGCCGACTATCTGTTGATACAGCTAGATTTGATAGATTGACTTTTTTCAGATTCAAAAAAAAGATTTACTTATTTCTTTTTGCCGTTTCAATATAGATTCTTTGCATGCTCTAAAAAAATGGTAATGAAATTTTTGTTTGTCAGAATAGTAGAGTGCAAATTTTATAAAGCCGTTTTTAAAAAGATAGCGATTCGTTATCGAAAAATTTGCTTTTCGATTTGACGATGAAGGATGAAATTAATGTAATAAAGAATAGCAAATCAGCTAAAAATGCTTATTATGTAGAAATAATATAAACCACTTAGTCAAGAAGGTGGACAAGTTGGAGAAAATGATATTTTTAGATAAAGAAAACAGGCTGCTCTTGAGAAGGAATTATTTGTTGTGGTTCTAAAGTAAACTACCATTAAAAAAACTTTGCGTGTAGGATATACCTTGAATTGCTGAAATAATTTACCATACATTTTTCTTACAATTTGCAAATTGCTGATAAAGGCGTCCTGTTTTCAGGACTCCTTTTCTTTTTACTTTATTTTTCTAAATTTGTCTCCATGAATTTTATACGTAAGTACGAGTTGGTTCTTGCTTTGTTGTTTGCTTTGTGCGCAACGGTGTACGCCCAGACAGTTACTCCGCTCCCCATTGCGGATTCCGTTATTGTCAAAAATCTAAATGTCAAGAATACTGAAATTCGTGACTTATTACAAGGAATGGCCGTCCAGTATGGCTTGAATTTGTTCCTTGCGCCAGATGTTCGCGGTCCGGTGACGATCAATTTCAACAATCAGCCGCTCAAGGATGCTTTGCGTCTGCTGTTGCAGTGGAACGGCTACGATTATACGGTCGATGGCGGTACAATTCATGTTCGCAAACATGTCGAAAAGGCCCCGGAACCGCCCAAGCCTCCTGAGAAACGTTTCCGCGTCGAAAGTAAAAATGATGCATTGACGATGGATGTTGAAGACGCTCCTCTGGACAAGGTTGTCCGTAAAATTGTCGAGGTAACTGGCAAGAATATTCTTGTGGAACGTGGCGAGAACAAGCGTGTGTCGCTCTTTGTGCAAAACATGCCTTTTGATCGCGCTATTCGCCATGTGGCGGAATCGGCGGAATTGGACTACGAAGAAGATGATGGAGTTATTTCTATCAAGAAGGCTTCGTGGAATTTGGGTAATGGACGCCAGGAGAACAGCGGGCGTTTCAGGGTGCGCCTCGTGAGTGATTCTCTGCTGAACATCGAGGCGATTGATGCTCCGCTTGCTTCTCTCTTGAGTGAAGTCCTGGCACAGACAAAGTTGAATACGATGGTCTATGGTAAAATCGATGGACAGGTGACGGCGCATATTTCTGAAATTCCTGTTCGCGATGCGCTCAAGTTCTTGTTCCGTGGCACGTCTTACACCTTCTGGGAGCGCGATGGCGTTTACTTCATTGGTCCGCACGAAATGCAGACCGCCGATAATTCTCTGTTGATCAAGCTAAAGCATTTGCGAGCCGAAGATGTGATAAAGCTTTTGCCCACGACGCTCACAAGGAGTACCCAAATCCAGGTGGTCAAGTCTCAGAATGCTTTGATGGCTGTGGGTAATTACGATGTGCTGGATGCTATTTCTCAGTATGTCGATAAGATGGATTTGCCTGTGGCGCAGATTTTGATTGAAGTTCTCGTAGTCGATATGGATATCGAAAAGGGCCACAGTCATGGGCTGAACCTCTTGTTTGGCAAGGCTTCGCAGCACATGGGGTCTGAAAAGTTATTCCCGAGTATCGACCAGACTTTGAATGCCAAGCAGACTCAGAAAATTTTCAATGGCCTTGGTCTGGGAGAAATTGTCAGCATCCCGAAGGACATGGTGACCAAAATCAATCTCATGGAACAGGAAAAGATTCTGGATGTGAAGGCGCGTTCGCAGATTGCAACGCTGAACGGTGAAACGGCTGTGCTCACGATAGGCCAGACTCAATACTACATGATGTCGTCTGAGGTGGATTACAACCAGGGCGATGCGGTCACGTCCAAGACGACTCAGCGTTTTGAACAAATTGAAGCAAACTCCAATATCACGGTGACGCCTTATGTGACTGGCGAGGGCGAAATCACTTGCGAGATTGTTCCGGATTTTTCGGAACCTGAGGGTAGCTTTAACAGCACTGTTCCGCCAACTCTCAACAAACGTTATGTCAAGTCGTCTGTCCGTTTGCGCGATGGCGAGACGATTGTGCTTGGCGGTATGGTAAAGGAATCGGTGAACGATGTTTATTACCAGGTTCCGTTCCTTGGGTCTATCCCTGTGATTGGCTGGCTTTTCAAGAATGTAGAACGTGTGCATAGCAAGAGTCAGTTGTTGATTTTTGTGACACCGCACATTTATTACGGTCACGAAGGTAGCGTCGATATCGCCGATGAAATTGAAAAGGCAAAACAGCCGCTCGTTCCCAAGAAAGAAAAAGTGAAAAAGGAAGAGCCGGCTAAAGAGCCTGTAGTCGAAGCTCCTGCTGATACTGTTGCCGCTGCAGGTGCAATGCCGGCAGGAACTCCCGAAGTCAAAACAGAACAGGTCGAAAAGTAGTGGCTACGTCTCTGGGAAAAATGCTCGATGATGTCACCGGACGATTCTGGTGGGTGCTTGTTGTACGTGATTCTGCTAGTGCGGGCTTGGCTCATATTTTACGCGTGATGCGTGGGCGCGGGGCTGGTCGCAGTTTTGTCGATTACTCGTTTTCGGGAACACTTGCGGAATGTCGAGAATTCCAGGTGAAAAACGGTGGCGGTGCCGATGGCATTTTACTTGTCGATTGCTGTACGCCTGTAAAAATTGTTTCTGAAGAAGTTGGGGCTGTCGCGGATTTCCCTGGTTACAAACTCGAAAACTTGGATTGCGTGGAATCTATTAGCGGTGATTTTTCTGTAGTTGCGTTGAAAAGTGTCGTTGAAAATTTTGTGGCCGATATAGAAAAGTATGGTTTCAGAATTTTGCGCCATGTGCCGTCGGTTCTGGTTGTGGCTGAATTGCTTGATGTTCCCGGCGATCAGCCGTGCCTCTTCGCGAATTGCGATGATGGATTTGTGCGCTTGCTGCTTTCTTCGGGCGGAAAAATTGTTGCGGGGTACAAGGTTGCGGGGGAGAATGCTGAGCGCTTATCTAGTTATGTTCGTGAACATTTCTTTTTGAAAGAATCGGTTGATGAACAATTTTCGATGGAACCTGAAACGCTTGCGAAGGCTGTTGCCGAGGATGCTTGGGCGTTCCGCACCGATGGGGTTCCCGCGTTCCACACGTTACCTGATAAGGAGGCGCTCAGGCGAATACGCGAGGCTGCATTTTCACGTCGAATTCTAAAATTTTGCCTAGCGTTTGTTTCTTTGTCTTTTATGGCTCTGTTTGCGTTCCGCATTGGTGCCAGTATATATATTGACCGTTCGCAATCTAAGATTCTGGGATTCAAGGCGCGGGTGCAAAAACAGAAAGAACTTTCGCAGGTACTTGAACAACTTGAAAGTGATCGTGCGGTTTCTGAATCGTTTTTGAAGCATCGTAGCCATGTGGCGACTTCTTTGAATAATTTTGTTTTAAATGTAACGGATAATGTTTGGGTGACGAATTGGGCGACCTCTCGCGGGAACCATGCTGTGCAAGGGTATGCCATTACGCCTGAAGATCTTTCTGAATTTCTTTCAAAGCTGGAAAAAGAACGCAACTTGGTCAATGTTCGGCTTAAGACGACCGAAAAGACGACATGGAATAAAATGCAAGTTGTCAGGTTTAGTTTGAGTGCGGAGGATGTTCAATGAAAATGTTCCTTTCGCAAAAAAAGTATGGGATAATCGCGATTGCTACAGTCTTGTTTACCTTGTATGCTCTTTTCAGGTTTGTAGTACCATCTGCAAAGAATGTAGCTGAATCATTTTCTTTGGCACGTTCCGAAATTAAAATGTCGGAGTCTATGCAGAATGTCGATGCTTCGCCAGATTCTCTAATTGCAGAATACAACAAGGTCTCCACGCGCATAAAAAAATACACGGATGTCCAGGTGACTTCTTCGAAGATTCTCTCGTTTGTGCACGAAGTTGCCGGAAAATCGGGAATTGTTCTGAATGATTTGTCCACTGGCGAAATGCACAGTTCTGAATCCGAAATTGAAATTCCAGTTTCGTTTAAGACGAATGATTCGTTTATTGATGTCCTGAAATTTTTGAAAGAACTTGAAAACGGAATCTTTTGTATTCGCGTTGATGATGTAAGTTTGAATCGTGAAGAAAAGGGACGAGTGTCTGCTTCGGTTCGGTTCTCGGTCTTGAGCCGTAATGCAAATAGCCCGGGCTCGGCTGTGGCTCTCAAAAATAGTTCCAGTTTAAGCTTGAAGGACATGCTTTCATTGCTCCAACCGCAAGAATTTTCGCTTGACAGTTTGCGTGATCCGTTTGGCTTGCCCAAGTCGCTTTTGCCAAAGCCTAAACCCGTTTCTGTTAAGGTTGTAAAGCCTAAAGAACTCCCTCCGCCCAAAGAGCATCCGCCAATCACTCTCGATGCCATTTTGCCGGGGAATAATCCTGTTGCAATTCTAAAATTCCGTGGGGAATCTGCCGTTGTGAGCGTCGGCCAGAAAATTTGGGACGTTACAGTTGTCGCCATCAAGAACGACCGTGTTATTTTGCGCGATGAAATTGGAAAGTTTGAGTTGAAGTACTAGTTTTCAAAACTCCTAAAATTTCACGAACAGATCGTTCATGTAACTTGTTGATTTTCATCAAGTTACATTTTTCTTATGACAAAAAAATGGCGTTTTTGAGCGAATTTCGCCATTTGTGTGATATTTTGTATGTTTAATGTAAGAAAAATCTTGTCAAGGGATGTTTGAAAAAATACCTGTTGATAACTTGTGCTGATGATAAGTGATAGTTTTGTTACACATGCGTTCGTAAGGGTGGTGTAAATTGGAAAAATATTGACAAAAAATATTTTTTCACGATTTCTGCCTTTTTTGAGCCAAAAATGGACATTTATATTTTTTTTCTATTGGGGTGCTTTTTCTTCAAATATCCTTTCTTATTTTTTGCTTGCTCTTTTATACTCTTGACTGGTTTTTTAGATCGTGGATAATACTGTTTCTTTGTTGGATATTGCGTCGTCGCCCTGGCAACAGGTGCTCGACCGTGTGCGTTCGGAATGTAAGGACTTTTTTGGTGCCGTCATTCTCGACGCTCTTGGTTATGAGGGAATGTGCAATGGCTATGCCTTGCTCACTGTTCCCGACGAGCTTCGCGAGAACTGGGTGAATTCCCACTATGGCGATTTGCTGCGCAAGTCCTTTACGGCTGTATTTGGTAGTGAATTTGTCGATTACCGCATCCGTCAGATTGCTCCTTCGGACCCGATTCCCGAAATCAAGCTCACGATGCCTGTTATTCCGCGTCCCGAGAAGAAGAAGGCCGAAGTCAAGCGCCCGAAGCAGCCGTTGGCTCTTTATGCTCGCTACACTTTTGAAAACTTTGTTGAAGGGGAGTGCAATTCCACGGCTTTCCGCGCCTGCCAGGCGGTTGCTGAAAATCCGGGCGACCCGGCTTTGAATCCGCTTTTTGTCTATGGCGAGAGCGGTCTTGGCAAGACGCACTTGTTGCAGTCCATTGCCGCTAAAATCCAGAAGAGCCGCCCTGAAGCTTCCATTGTCTATTGCCATGCTTATGACTTTTTGCGTGATGCGACAGCTATGGCATCGGCTCTCCACAACAAGACGGGCAATGTGCGTGAACTTGCTGAAAAGTTCCGTGAACGTTATGAACTTTGCGATGTGCTTTTGCTCGACGATGTGCAGCTCTTGGAAAAGGGCCTCTGGACGCAGGACCGTCTTGCTATCCTGATTAAGCATTTGCGCGCCGAAGGCAAGCAGGTCGTGATTTCTTGCGACCGCCATCCGAACCTGTTTAGGGTGGTCGATACGGATAACGAATCTCGCGGTTCTTCGAGATCTTCGATCCCGAGCATTTCCAAGAAGCTCCTTGCTCCGCTGGCCTCCTGTGTGGCTGTGGGCATTGACGAACCGGACCTTGCAACCCGCATGAACTTGATCAGCAAGAAGTCCGAGGACTTGCCGTTTGCAAAGGCTGACCGCGAAGAAATTTGCCGTTACCTCTCGATGCAGCCGCGTAAGAATGTTCGCCTGATTGAAGGTCTCCTGAATTTCCTCGGCGCGATGAACATGTTCTGCAAGGCTGATTTGAACTTGAATGGCGTGAAGCGCCTCGTGGCTCCGTCGGAACACGGCGGCCATGTGGAACTCACGGCCAAGAATATTATTGAAGCAGTCGCGCTGGATTACCGTGTCGAAGTTTGTGAACTTTCGTCCAAACGCCAGTCTGCCGCGATTTCTATGCCCCGCAAGGTGGCGATGTTCCTTTGCCGCGAACTCACGACCGATTCGCTCCAGAATATCGGTGCGATGTTCTGCAGGGACTATGCCACTGTAATCGCCGCCATAAATTCCCTGAAAAAGCAGATGGAAACGGATGCGTCCCTCGCAAGGCGCGTTCAAGATATCCGTTATATGCTGGAAGCCTAGCATGATTGCTCTTTTAACGGGTGGCGCCGGCGTCGTAGGGAAGGCG